>Ga0099824_1004286_pt1 | contig 20591 bp, 10 predicted proteins | sample SiratrowhiteBW_FD_76837 | JGI IMG/M metagenome (GOLD analysis project Ga0099824, IMG submission 76837) | Root nodule microbial communities of legume samples collected from California, USA - Siratro white BW | ecosystem: Host-associated > Plants > Roots > Nodule | place: USA: California... | reverse complement strand
TAACAAAGTTGCTTCTACAATGGAGTCAAACAATATTCACCAACTAACGCAGTTAAATAAAGATGACAGCTGGCAAGTTTTTGCTAAACATGCATTCCAAGATGAAAACTCTAAGTCGAATTCCGAGTTGAAGGAGATTGGTACGAAGATAGTTGAAAAGTGCAAAGGACTGCCTCTGGCCCTTGAAACAGTAGGAGGTCTTTTACGGTCAAAGTCATCTGTTTCAGAGTGGGAAGGTGTATTGAGAAGCAACATATGGGACTTATCAATAGAAGATAGCAAAATCATCCCTGCTTTGCTGTTGAGCTATTATCATCTTCCTTCTCATCTCAAGAGATGTTTCGCTTACTGTGCATTATTCCCCAAAGACTATCTGTTTCGTAAGAACAGGTTAATTTCCTTGTGGATGGCTGAAAATTTTCTACAATGCTCACCGCAGAGCAAGTCTCCGGAAGAAGTAGGTGAACAGTACTTCAATGATCTATTATCAAGGTCATTCTTTCAACAGTTAATCAAACAAGGCATAGAGGACACAGGAACACGTTTTGTGATGCACGACCTTCACAATGACTTAGCAAAGTATGTTTCTGGAGAAATGTGTTTCAGGTTGGGAGTTGATAGAGCAGAAAGAGTACCAAAGACAACCCGTCACTTTTCAACTGAAAAGAATCCTCTTCAATATGATGAGTATAGCAGTTTATGTGATGCTGAAAGGCTACGAACATTTCTGTCCATATATATAAATCGTGGGACGTCACTAGAAGAGTTGATCTCCACCTTTAAGTTCTTACGGTCCTTATCTTTGAATTCGTGCCATAACATAAAAGAGGTGCCTGACACTATAGGCGATCTTATACATCTCCGTTCATTAGATCTTTCATCCAAATACATAGAGAGACTTCCCGACTCAATGTGTTCACTCTATAACTTGCAAGAGTTGAGGCTGAACAATTGTTTCAATCTGAAGGAGCTGCCCTCGAGTTTGCATGAGCTTACCAAGTTGCGCCGCCTTGAACTTAAGGGAACCTCTTTAAGGAAGGCTCCCGTGCTTTTAGGAAAATTGAAGAATCTTCAAGTATGGTTGAGTACGTATGAGGTTGGCAAAAGTAGTGTGTTCAGTATTCAACAACTTGATCTTCACGGAGAACTGTCAATTGAAAATCTTGAAAATATAGTGAATCCATGTGATGCATTGGCAGCGGATTTGAAGAATAAAACAAATCTTGTGGCGTTAGATTTCAAATGGGATTTGAAGCGGAACAATGAGGATTCAATAAAAGAAAGAGAAGTACTTGAGAATCTGCAACCTTCCAGACATTTGGAGTGGTTGACAATCAATGGGTATGGTGGTACACAATTTTCCCGTTGGTTATCTGATAATTGTTTATGTAATGTGGTGTCCTTGACCTTGGAGCACTGTAAATATTGCCTATGGTTGCCTTCCCTTGGACTTTTGACATCTCTCAAGTACTTGAAAATTAAAGGCCTTGATGAGATAGTGAGGATAGATGCTGATTTTTACGGGAATACCTCTTCTGCATTCCCATCCTTGGAAACGTTGTACATCTCTGATATGAAAGCATCGGAAGAATGGCAATGCATGACGGGTGCTTTTCCAAATCTTGAAAGTCTTTCTGTGAGGAATTGTCCCAAACTGAAAATGCACTTGCCAGAGCACCTTCCTCATTTATACTATCTATACATTTCTCAGTGCAAACAACTTGTGGCTTCGGTCCCCAGGGCCGTAGAAATTGAAGGTGTGAACATGGAGTCATATTCATTTGAACTCTTGAGTATTAATTGTTGTCCAGGCATAAATATTCCCATAAACCATTGCTACCTACCGAATGTAGTGTCCTTAACCTTGGAGCACTGTAAATATTGCCTATGGTTGCCTTCCCTTGGACTTTTGACATCTCTCAAGTACTTGAAAATTAAAGGCCTTGATGAGATAGTGAGGATAGATGCCGATTTTTACGGGAATACCTCTTCTTCATTTCCATCCTTAGAAACGTTGAGTTTTACGGATATGACGGAATGGGCAGAATGGCAATGCATGACGGGTGCTTTTCCACGTCTTCAAAGTCTTTATGTGATGAATTGTCCCAAACTGAAAGGGCACTTGCCAGAACAGCTTCCTCATTTAAAGAATCTAACTATTTATAACTGCGAACAACTTGGGGCTTCCACTCCCAGGGCGGTAGAAATTGAAGGTGTGAAGATGGAGACATCTTCATTTGATATGACAGGGCACCTCGTATCTGATCCTCCTCTCGAATTCTTGCACATTAATTCTTGTCCGGGCATGAATATTCCTATAAACCATTGCTACCATTTCCTTAAAACTTTGAATATCAGTGAATGTTGTGACTCTCTCACGAACTTCCATCTAGACTTGTTCCCAAAACTCTGCGACCTAAGTTTAGACAAGTGTCGTAACTTACAGATGATATCGCAGGGGCACCCTCATTGTCATTTGAAGAGTTTGACAATTCACAAATGCTCTTTATTTGAATCATTTCCCAATGAAGGATTATTTGCACCGCAGCTAAAGATATTTGAGATTACAGGAATGGAGAAATTGAAATCAATGCCTAAACACATGTCTGCCCTCCTTCAATCTCTTAATAGGCTGCGTATAGAGGATTGTCCAGGCGTGGAGTTGTCTGATGGATGTTTGCCAACAAATATAGAACACATGGATCTCTTGAATTGCTCCAAACTTGTTTCCTCACTGAAAGGGGCTTTGGAACCCAATGCTTCTTTACAAATCTTGAGTATTTCAGGGGTAGACGTTGAGTCATTTCCCGATGAAGGTTTGCTCCCACTTTCTCTTATTTACCTAAGGATCCATGATTGTCCAAATCTTAAGAAACTTGAGTACAGGGGTCTCTGTCACCTCTCCTCTCTTCGGGAAATTATTCTTGAAAAGTGTCCTGTACTCCAATGCTTGCCAGAGGAGGGTCTTCTCGAATCCTTTTCACGACTCGAAATTAGAGAGTGCCCATTGCTGACACAGCGCTGAAAGAAAGGAGGTGAAGACTGGGAAAGGATTGCTTACATTAAAATCATAGGGGTGTATACTATGGCACCAATTGTCACATGCCTACGTTTTTGAACAGGTGCCAGTTCTACATATGTTTTCTTCACGCATCAACTTTTCGTCTCTTTAATGTTCTGTTTTACGTGCTAGAATTGATATTCACATTAATGTTCTGTTATTGATATTCATTTTTGAAATTGAATATCAATGCTTGTATTTACGGAACATACGAAATGGTGAGTTCTGGCATTCACTTGTTGGTTGAGTAAACTTGTTTCCTCACCCACTCTGTTTCTTCCTTCTTAATTCATACTTGCATTATATGATTTTTTTCCCAATATTATTCCTTTCTTCTCCGTATTTTTCGTAAAATATGATTTTTAATGGTTTTCGCGCTACTGTTTATTTTGGAGTCAATTGGATTCAATCTTTTCGACAAGATATTATCCCCTTACATGTTGCTACAATGGAGTAATCGAGTGTGTAAATATCATAGCTTATTTCAAGGGACGTTTAATTAAGGATGTAAATGGAGTTTAATAATGGACTGTTCTTTATTGCTAACATGCTTTTATTTCATGTTTATAGGTTCACATTATTAAGGTCATACCTTTTATCTTGTTCAAACCAGTGTAGGGTCAACACGCTGACCTATGATTTCAGAAAGTTGCCAAGTCTTCATTTGCAGATGATTCAGTCTTCTATTTCTTATTGCCTTTGAAAGCAAAAGGAAAGGTTTGTATGAAAGTTTCCATTACCTTGGAAAAATGTTAGAGACAGTTACATCACTAATGGAAAGATTCTTGGAATTTTTTGATGTAGATCCATCCTCTAAGGTCATTCTTCCTACTGAAAAGGTTGATGATAAACAAGACGACACAGAAGACGAAGCACAAGCCGGAAATTACTAAGGCACAAATTTTCACATGCCTACATTCTCATCAGGTTCCAATTCTCCACACTATCTTTGAATTATTTAGTGTAGATATTTTAATCTCTAGTTCACGACTTTCTTCACGTATCAACTTTTCGTCTTTTTGATGTCTTATTATGGATATTCTCTTTTGAAATGGTTATATTTAAGGAACATGGAAAATGGTGTAGGGGGAAAGTGTGGAAGTTCTGGGACTGGTCATAGTTTCATCCGTTCAGTTGTTGGGTAAAGTTGTTTTCTCACCCACTCTGTTTGAACTGTCTTTTGTTGTTATCTAAATATTGAAGTGTATGTTTTTGTGGAATTAGATTGAATGAGCTGTCAATGAGGAGCTGTGCTGAACTCGCACTGTGTCTTAGAGGCGAGAGTTGGGTTCACCGTCTCTATACATCCCACTCCAACCCTTATTTGTCATTTCCTTGCGGATTAGTTGTTTGGCTGTTAAAGCACTATTGTGGTGCAATTTTTTTAAGTATTTATCTGAGTATTTTTTTATGCATACTTGACATGAAAAGAAATATTTCTTGTAAATAAGCAATGTTGAATTTCATGACCATCTCCCTTGATACAAAGTATATTTGAGTGTAGGAAACAATTTCTTCTATGGAATAAAGCAACAAAATATCATTTATACTGAAAAGAGGAGACTTTCAATTTTACTTATGCAATGAATAATCTATTATCCTATGAACAACTCAAACAAGACCATAATGGTTTAGAGTATCCCGCCTTGTTCATTTGCCCTTTTACCTTATTCTTATTATTGGACAAATCATCTAGATGAGATTCACTATGCCTGCTTGATGTACTTGAGGAAGTGCTTCCTAGTGGAGGAGATGGTGGAGGTCTTAAGCAAATAAGAGCTTATCCTGCATAGTTGCTTGCATCTTCACCTTCTATCTCTTGAGAGTTATTTGAGATAAGCTAGTCTGACGTGTCATAGGATGAATCTGAGTGTATTGGAGAGAAGTCTCTTAGTACAACATTGAATGTGTTGCCTTCCAATATATGAGTTAAGGCATTGACCACCTGCAAACACATATATACAACAAGTCGGTATGGAGAATACACTTGACAGACTCTCTCCACTAATTATAGTACTTTACTTTAAAATTTCGTTTTTCCTCTTTGCAAGATATTTTTTTTAAATTATATTTTCGTTGTTCCTTACATTAGTTACTTTTTATCTTCTTAATATCAAGAAGTGTGTTGATTCCTCAGTTGCAATTGGTTCTCCCATCTCAAATGATGATCATGTTGAAGCTATTTTGGATGATGTGTCTGAGAAATTTGATGGTTTTGTCACTGCAATCTTGTCTAATTTGGATACTTATAGTGTTGAGAAGGTTGAAGCTTTGCTTCTATCATAAGACGAACGATTTGGAAAGTACAATTTCTTTTTTCTTCTACTAAAAAAACACAGTGCCAGATTTATGGGAAATTTGGTCATATTGCTGTTCACTGTTGGCATAGATATGAGGATGGTACTCAATCTAATGCTTTTGCAAATCATTCTCAGTTCTTTAATGCAGACATTGTTGATACTACATCTTCTATTCTTGGAACACCTTTCATTATACTTGACTCTTTATGGTATCCAAATGGTGGAGCTATACATCATATTATGAATGATTCTAGTACTCTTTCTCGCAAAGTTCCCTACATAGGTAATAACGTCAAAATAGGTAATGGTATAGGAATGAAGATTCATTATATTGGGTTTGTCTTTTGTTCTATTTTTTTCTTTTCTTTTTTTTTATCATAATACGCTTCTTCTTCTGAAAATTTGTGTCATGTTCCTACCATTACCAAGAATCTCTTGAGTGTTTCAAAGTTTGATAAAGATAATAGTGTCTTCTTTGAATTTTATGCTAATTCGTGCTATGTCAAACATCAAGATACAAGGGATAATCCTTAAAGATGTCCTAAAGGATGGCTTATATGTATTTCCACAGTTTTCTGCTTCATCCGTGTATTCTGCTAACATGGCTGCTACTAATTATTTACCTTATTTAGACATATAGTATTCAAGACTTGGTCATGCTTTATAATACTGTCAAGAAAGTCTTGAGATTATGTAAAATACTATAGCAATCCTTAAAAAGTTCTTCGTGACGCATGTGTTAAAGCCAAGATACATTAAATACCTTCTACTAAATCTAACCCTATATATTTTGCTCCTTTAGAATTAGTTTTTATTAACATTTGGTGACCTGCTTGTGTTAATGCTACTAATGGTGCTAGGTATTATTTTACCTTTTTGAATGCATATTCTCGTGACACTTGGCTTTACTCGTTATATTATAAATCTCAGATTTCTATTGTTTTTGTCCAATTTTAAAAATTCAGTTGAACTACAAACTCATCACAAACTCAAAGCTATCCAAATTGATAACGAAAGAATTTCTTGGTCTTGGTACATGCCATAATACACATTAATTTCTGAGACAGGGTTTGTTCTCCTTCCTGTTGCATCTTTGCCGAGAAAATTTTGGGGTGAAGCCTTTTTAGCTATTGTTAATATAATTAATGCTTTCCCTACTGCAATGTTACATGGTTCTTCACCTTATCATATTCGCTTAATAAACATATTAATTATTCTTCTTTTAAGGTTTTTGGTTGTTATTGTTATCCTTTACTTCGTCCTTATAACAAAAATAAATTTGATTTCAAATCATCTTTGTGTTTGTTTATCGGATGCAGTACACAACATAATGTTTGTTTGTCTTTCTCAAAATGGAAAAACCTACATATCTGGACATGCTATTTTCAATGAAAATGAGTTTCACTATGGCACATATGCTAATCTTTTCATGCAGAACAATCAAGTTGACTGTAATCTTTCTTCACCCGGAATTCTCTTAAATGTGTTGAGTATTGTTGTTGGTTCTTCACCTCTTTTATCAGTTGTACCTAATTTGACCAACCAACTCTCAGTCCATTCAACATGTTTCCTCTAATCCCGTTACTATTTCTACCATATTTGTCACTAATTTTTCTCTCCCTGTTAGTGTTGCTATTAATATCTTGGGTAACTCTGATAATAATGGAAATACTGTCATAAACTCGGTTAATAGGCATCACATGGTAACTCATGCTAAAGCTGTTTTCACAAGTCAAAATTATATATTGTTGGTTTGACCACAATTATGTTGAACCTACTACTTTTAAACTAGCCAGTACTAATCCTACTTGCCTTAAAAAAAGCCACGGAGCTAATGCTCTTATTGTTAACAATACCTGGACCATTACTGATTTACATCTAGATTCGAATGACATCAGCTGTAAGTGGGTTTACAAGAATATAATGATAACGGTACTTTTCAATGGCACAAGGCTTGTTTAGTAGCCTAAGGGTTTCACTAAACTCCTAGTCTAGATTATACTGAAATGTTTAGCTTGGTATTTAAACTTATTACTATTCGTATTATACTTGCTCATAATATCTCTTGCTCAGGTATATATATATTAACAATACATTGATGGAAACTTACAAGATACTTTCTATATGCAACAACCACTAAGTTTTACATCTTCAAATTTGCATCAAGTGTATAAACACAACAAAGCTATATATGGACTCAAACAAGTCCCAAAGTCATGGTTTTAAGCTAAGTCAAGCTCTTACTCATTTTGACTTTTTAACCACACAATGTGATTCTTCTTTATTTACAAAATTTCATGGTTTCTCTATTTTATTTGTTCTTGTCTATGTTGATGAATATAATCATTATTGGTATCTCCTATTCTAAAATATCATCTCTTATATATTCTTTACACTCACGGCTTGCTTTAAAAGATCTTCGTCACTTACATTATTTTTTTGGTATTGAGGCCACATGGACTGTAGATGCAACTTTACACCTCTCTCAAATCTAGTATATCTCTCAGCTTTTATAAAAAGCCAATATGCATGAAGTCAAGGTTCAACCAATACCAACGGTTATATCTCTACGAATCACAAAGGATGGTTCAAACCCATTGTCTCTCCATTATACTCTAATTACTCGACCAAAATTTCTTTTTGTCAACAAAATCTCTCACTACATGCACCAACCACAAAATCATCACAAGAAAGTTCTCAAAAGAATTCTATGCTACCTTGTTGGAACTTTTCATGATGGATTTCTGTTTCAACCTTCAACGACTTCATCTATTGCTTGCTTCGCAAATGCAGACCAGAGATCAAGCCTTGATGACCAAAATCTACAACTGGTTTATGCATATATCTTGGAACGAATATTGTTTCTTAGGGATCTCACAAGAAGTGTGTTGTCTCCCGCAATACAACAGAAGCTAAATATAGGAACATAGTTGTTGTACTAACTGAAATAACATCGATATGTTCTCTCTTCTACTAGAGTTGCACATAATTGTGGATACTCTTATAGCTTAGGAGTTTTGTTGTTAGCTGGCAATCTAGTTTTGCATTCTCGCTCAAAACATTTTGAACTTGATATTCATTTTATGAGTGATCATGTTCAGCATAAGCAAGTTCATCTTCTTCATCTACTACGAAGACTTCAAGTTGCTAATATTGTTATCAAGCCTCCATCTTCTTTCAAAATATTTAAAGATAAACTTATGGTGTTTCTAAACCCACACTAAGTTTACAGGGGTGATAATGTAACTGACACAACTGTGAAACATGAAAAGTAATCCCTCTAGTTTCATTATAATGAGTGTCTTCTATCTGTTCCTCTTGTATTGTGAATAATATAAAATATCTTTCTTCTCTTATTTTCGCTTTCTCTATCCCCTCTAATTTAAATTTATGATTTCAATTTCTATATACTATTACACGGTTAAAAAAATGAAAAACATTTTTGTATTATTTTTAAAATAATTATGCATATCATACATGACCATTTGTTACTTGATCTCAGCGTAAGTAGACGGACTATTTTCTGTTTAAATCTAAAATGAGCATGAATCACAGTACTTCACTTTATCTAGTTATTTTGATCTATGTCGGCAGAAATGTTTAAAAAAATAACAATAAAAGAATTATAAAATGTCTCTAAGAGTATTTAAAGTGTCCATAGAGTGTTCAATGACATCATACCCTTAGAGAAACTCACTGATTTAGACTTACTGTATCCATTGATAATCGCCTCTGAGAATCCCTGCTGAGGCATTTTTCTGCTAGACGAATCATCCAGAAAAGCTGATGGCAATCATGACTACGCATCATCCTTTCATCAATTAGATCTGGAAAGTTCCTTTCTCTAATTAGTGGCCTAGCCTGAAAGAAAGCAATTAGGTTAATAATTGGAATGATGTAAGGAAAAACCAATTCAAACTCTAACATGGTATGAGAAACTTTGTTTCACCGTGATTTTGAAATCATCAATTCTCGTATTATAGTTTGTTTGTTAGTAATAGCAACTAAAAAAGAACAGAATAAACATGCAAACATACGAATAGGATTTAACAAGGTTTACCAAATGTCTTTGGAATCAGAGCTACTCTTTTATTATTTGTAACAATAGGGTTGGCAGGTTTTAGATAAAATAAAACTCCTATATATATAAAATAGGAGATATTTATTGAAATTTTAAAGTATTGTTTTAATTAAATTGTTACCCATTCCATAAGACTTTTTTCGCCAAGACGTTTGTCTATAGTCCTCATTCCAGTTATTAGCTGAAGAAGAACCACACCGAAGGAATACACATCTGTCTTGGTTGACATTTTTCCTGATTCTGCATATTCTGGTGCCAAATACCCTATAGTTCCAACAAAATCTGTGGAGTACAAGGATTCCATTTGTTCAGTTCTAGCCAGACCAAAATCTCCAATCTGATAAATAAGAAAAAATTCCTGTTACTCAATGTGGCAGAAGCAATAATATATTTTATTAAGCAATTTATGGAAGGATCCAAATATAGCCTACCATTTATCATATTTTTCAAGTTCATTATATAGGTTATACTCACGTATGCTAATCATAAAACTATGGTTCATAACTAAGTTGCCGGGGAAGAAGTTTCATACTAGCATTTCTATACAAGACATGTGAATCATCTCTTTGAGTTCTCTAGGCTTCAACAGCCTATATGCTTGGTGAGTCTAAGGTATTTTCAAATGCAATTACTATTCTCTAAAGCTATATGATTTATTACCATTGCTTCATAATCATGTGTAACAAGGATGTTGCTAGGCCTCATATCTCGGTGTATTATATTGTTCCGATGCAAGTACAATAAGCCTTTTGCAGCTCCAATTGCAATTTTGATCCTTTCTTCCCAAGTAAGAGGCTTAGGTGAGTGTTCTGCATTATTTTAGTCTCAGTTAGTATTCCAATTCCAACTTCTAATAATCATATCATAAGATTTATTCGTTTTTATTCTTCATATAGTAATATCTTCTAAAATTAATTTTCTCTTACGTGATAAATGTTGGTCAAGAGAGCCATTGCAAACAAATTCATAAACAAGAAGCCTGTTATTTCCTTCTGAACAAAATCCACGCAGCATAACCACATTCTCATGTATAGCTCTGCTGAGTGCATTGACTTCAGATCTGAATTCCTTCTCTCCTTGGAGGCTTGAACACTTAAGTTGCTTAACAGCAATCCTTAGTCCTCCTTGCAGCATTCCCTTGTAGACAGAGCCAAATCCACCTTCCGACAAATAGTTTTTTGGCGAAAAACCTTGCGTAGCTTCATGGAGCTCCGCGTATGTGAATTCTTTCATCACTTCAAATTTTGGTCTTCTGTTGTTGCATACTGAGCAAACAGAAAGTTTGAATTGTTCAACTATTTGATATGGTTCAAGGTTGTTGCTTTGTTCTGCTGGTGTTTCTATGTGATACACTTCAGTATGATTAGTCTTTTGAACATCAGTAATGGGTAGTAGGGAATACCCTCTTGCCATGTCTTGTTCTCTATTTTCAGGGATTTGTTTTATTTGAGAATAAAGTTGGGTGCACACAACCTTTGCACCAGTAGGAAATGAAGAGCTGGTATTGGAGCAGAAATTTCTCTCTTCCTGTATTCTTGAGGGAGATTTAGAATTAGGACCTGCTTCACACACCATTGCATCAATTTTGCAATTTGAGTTCTCCTTAAATGATTTGAAATATAATGCACACACTCGAAAAGAAATAATAGTTTATAAGTTTTCAACTACAAAAATGAGTCTTCTGTCTCGAAGATTTGGAATAAAGGGGAAGCAACCCCTTTGATTTTTGGACATGGAATTGGATAATGTATGTTATGACTGGATGCTATAACTCTGAATTATATATCATGATTTTATTAAAATATGGGTCACAAATGATGAACGCTGGTAGAACACAGTAAATTGAAAATCAAGGATAACGAGATAAACTATATAGGCTAAGTTCCTTACATCTAACACATCTTGTATTTCCATTGCTTCTATCACTCAGATGTGTTTCCCTTGGCCCTCTCAAGTGTTGCACAGTGTTGTCACGTTTCATTATTAGCAAAGAACAAAAGAGACTCTGCTTGAAATCCTTCTTATATTTCTTCATCTGTCTGCGCATCAACCAATTCAGACACACAGCAAGGAAGCTTGCAAAAGGTTTTATGTTTTGTGACATTGTACAATTTGTAAGAAGCACTAAAACATGATCACGTTTACGCCACGGAAACAAGTATACAAAACTTGAGCTATTTAGGGATGATATTTCTATGGTTTTGGTCTCAGCAGCATAAAATAAATATCATTTTCAAATTATGAACACAAGAAACTTTCCTTCTCAAAGTAACAAGATGATGAGGAGCTGGATAGTTTCTCTCGTGAAATACTTCGACATACAATCATGAACTCCTTTTGTGGTAAGTTTTATTTTTATTCAAGGGTAAGATCAAGAGGCCTGTTCTCCTCCATATTCTTAGATTTTGATATAAACAAAATTGAAAATAGAAATGGAAAACTGAAAGAATGTGACTAACCTATCAAGTATTACTGATGTTGCCTCCAAACGGATGGCAGCATTTACAGCAACCTCTGGCAATTTGCCCTGAAGAACTTCTATCCGGAATTGGATCTGAGTAGGTTCATTCATAAAAGGATTGACAATTTATCAATATCTTGACAACCAAATTATTTAATAACAAATCTACTAGAATTTATACTGAATTTCCTTTGTGATATCAAAATTGACCATGACATAAGGAGGAACCTATTCCATAATTCATATACAATATAATCCTGGATTTTATCAGCTACATGGATTGCTCTTATATAGACAAGTTATAATCTAACCCTGTGTGCTTCACACTGCTCAGAAATTTCCATTATGCTTGCATTATTAAGAAGCTTTTCTTTCTTCTTAGCAACTTCTTCCTCAACAATCTTGTGATTAGTCTCAAATAATCCACCTGAAGACAAGAAAGCCAATACATAAGAAATTTATAAGAAACACCAAAGTACTATATCTATAATATTAATTACCTCTCAGGACTAAAATATGTGAAGAAAAAAGTCAGTGATTAGAACAAGAATTTATCACAAATCAAGCTGAAACCCATCTTTTGTTGTACACATGCCACAAACAGAAGTCATGGTACATCTTGTACAGTAGTTATTCCTATATCATAGTTATTGCTCTCTCTGATGTGTGTGTGATGTCACCAAGGTTTTAAATGGTGGTTTTGATTTGGTTGGGATTCTTGATGTTGCAGGAAATTGCAGATAAATACAACTGATTTGGCCACAATTGTAGTCACAAAGACCCCAAAAACTTGATGTTTTTGTGGAAATCACAGTCCTGGACCGTTTCTTAAAAGAATACACAACAAAAAATAGAATTATGAAGAAGGAAAAGAACAAAGAATTGGACACTCACGCAATCTGGCAGGTGCAATGAAGAGCAGCCTAGTGGTACTATAAGCCTGGCGAAGAATTACAAGAAGTATAAGTTTGTCTCCACGACCAAGTGAAAATCTCTGCATGACCACTTTTATTGCACTTGTATTGAAGTCTCTTGAAGCATAGTGGATCACCACAATACTCAGTGATTGTTCAGACATCATCTAAGTACACTCTTCTTTGGTTCACCTCAACTTTCAGTTCAATATGTTGCTTCAAAGTTTAGAAACAAGTAATTTTGAGTGCTGGAATTTGTTACTTTGTCTGCTTTTCATGGAAATTGATGTCATATAATTAAAATTCAAGACCTTTATCAACAATTTTTATGAGTATTTTTCTTAAGAATTATATTTTTGTTTTTTTGTCACACTTTTTACAACATTATTGTTTCTACCTCTGTTTAGCACAGTAAAATTTTTGTTTTGTCTCATTCTTCTTTCTCCTTTATTCTCTTTCTTTTATTGTATAAATATTCTAATAAAATTTGTTACATCAATATATTTAGGGTTGATTTTAAGAAACTAAAAAGAAAAAAAAGTATTTTCCGTCAACGTTAAATAATTAATACAATATTATGTATCATTGTTTTTATCGTTTATTTACTTTTTTATCATTATTATTTTATAGAGAGAGAGAGTAAATTAAACAAACACCCCCTAAAGTTTTCTTAAAATACAATAATACCATAGGATTTCTTAGAATTCTACACAAACCTCCAATTTATTTTAAAAACATTACATTATCATTTTATATTACACAGCCCCTTCCAAATTTACAAATACTACATCTGTACCTTCTTCTTATATTACACATTACTCTTTAAGAGAGATTTCTTTCTTTTAACAAAAATCTTCGCAAATCTATACGGTTGAACACTAATCACCTGCTCCAAAACACAGAGTTAGAGAGATAATTCTAATGATGAAAAAAATAAAGTAGGAGTAATATAAGTGTAGTTTAAAAAAAATTCACAAAACATCGACATAATTTATTCTAATTACAAGGAAATGGATATTCTTTAAATGAACACTAACAATAATAAAAGAAAAAAACTAACATTAGTAGAAAAAAACACATTCTACTACAAGGAAAAATAGCGGTTAAAATGTATCCAATATAAATAAAAACGTAATGACATTTTTGAAATTATATGCAAAGATAGTACAATAGTTGAGCTCCCAACCACTGTAATATCTTCCTATTACGGCAATTGAGAGCTCAACTACTGTAATATCTCTCTACTACAGTGGTTAAAAGCTCAACCGTTGTAGTACCTCCCTACTATTTTAGTGGTTGTGTTCTCCAATCGTTGTAGTATCTCCACGCACTGTTTATTAACCTGATGTTTCACTCCTTGCATTATTTGTCTTTCCCTCTCCCTCTCGTGTCGCGCCCTGAGTCTCTCTAGTTCATTCTTTGCTTTGCTCACTCATGCTCATTTGAGGATGCTACATGCTTGATGCGTGACTTTTCTCCATCGTGAATGTTGGTTCGACACCCCTCACTGATTCTCTTTACAAGAGATTAACAATTTTGTAAAATTTATTAAAAATAGTTATAGTTATAGTTTTTATTTTGGCCCAAATTTTTTATCAGCAACTTGATTTAGTGTATATTTGATGGTAGAGTTCTTACGTTATATAGATTTTGAGTTGCAAAAATTTAGGATGAAAAAACTTCAAACGATCATAACTTTTGATAAAGAACTCAAAAGTAACGAAGTCCCTAGCCAATCCTGAATGGGATTGGACCTCTGGAAATTTCAAAATTCTATAGTTTACTATTTATTTTTTATTTTTTAGTATTTTTTACATCTCTTTTTCTATTTCATCTATTTGTATTTGTCAAAAAAATTCTAGAAAATTCTATGATATTTTATTGTATGATTAGAGATTTTATCAAAAAGTTCTAAAAATTTAGGGTGGCACCAAGACAACTGTTGTATTATCGAGCAGTTATACTATACAACCGCTATAATATCTTGATAGTAGAATGATTATCTTATGCAACCGTTAGTATCTCTTAAAAATGGATTTCTTATAGTGGTTTTTTAAGAGCCGGACCAATGTTGTATGCTTTTCAAAACTACTACTGTAAAATGTAATTTTTTATTAATATAATAGTAAAACATCATCGATCAAAATATAAAACGGAGGCTAATTAATATGGTGGATCTAACCGATCAAGATGAAAAGCCAGTTTGTAGAGCGGAATGAGTTAGTGATTAAATTGGAAATGCATCTTGGGTCAACCCAATTGGACCTCATCCGATCCATAGAAAATCTGATTCGGTTGACCAAATTGGACTATTTCCTTTTGTTTAATTTTTTCATATTTTGTCCTTTTAACTTGTTTTAGGGAGTTGAGTTGATTTCAGTTTTATTTATGAATTTGTGTTATTATTGTTAAAACTTTATGTTGAACATTACTTGTTTTACCATATTCATGTTATCTTAAAATTTATTTGTTATTCCATATATTAAATATTATTATAAAAAAAAATTGTGTTGACTTCTTCAAATTAGATTAGTCGTATATAATTTGTTTTTAGTTTTTCTAGTGTAATTACCGGATCAATTAATAAGCAAACAAATAACTACTGACTCATTATCTCAATTCTTGGTGTTTGTCACACTATTCTATGACAAACTGTAGTTTTTTTGTGTTGATTTTTCTCGACTACACCGATCAAAGTAGGCAAATGAGGACAAGATAAAATGAACAATGATACATTTTAGATAAAGATTCATTTCGTTCATCACATTGCAAAATGATTGGAAATGCTGAAATGTTTTCATAATAAAGCGATAAAAACTATAATTTGGGAGAGTCTAGACAAGATGCATATTGGTTGATCCACCCTTTTCCCCCTGTTACCACTTTTACCAAAGGGTTACTACGAAAAAAAATATGTGTAGAAAGAATATTCCTCGAATTATAGAAGAAAAAAAATTAGAAAAGTGATTAATTTAGTCTCTTTGTTATAGGACGTTCATTTGTATTGAATATGTCGAACACAAAACACAATGTCATTTCTCTTGGCTGTTCAAGAAAACAACTGGAATAAACTATGAACAAAAAGTACAATAAAAATTAGTATGTGAAGTGAAAGGAAGAGCTTTTTACAGGAAAGGTGGTTGGGAAGTGAATAAGATTAAAGTTTATAAAAATCGTGTGATTAATAAAATGTTTGCTAATTGTGACTAATTTAGAAATTAATTTTTAGCTATCAAATAAAATGATTGCTAATTGTGATCAAAATAATCACTTAATAAGGTTTTGGTTGATAAATAACTATAAAATAAAAGTAATGATTGGATTTAGTGACAAATTAAGTTAAGATAATCGATATGTAACATTAGCTACCGAAGTTTTAGTCACTTATATCATTAGATTCTAAATTGGTATCTAATTAAGTTAGAGACTAAGAAAAAAAAAATCCTTTTTTTAAACTCTATTCATCATTTGGTTAATGGATTTTCGCTTAAGCCAACTAACTTTTCACTCAAGATAAAGGAATACTTATCTTGATAAAAGTTTTCTTGCTCAAGCCAGCCATGTCTTGCTCAAACAAGCCCTTCAGTGAAAATCACTCACTCTTCAGACAATTCTCATTTGAGGGAGCCCTTTTGGTCTGGATGAGTTGTTCTCTGGATTGCTACTCTATCTCTATTCTTACTTGAGCAAGTTTTGAATTGAGAAATCTTTAATTTAACTCCCCTCTCTTCAATGCTTGTAATTGTTTTCTTCACGCTTCTTCTAATCTTTCAATTTCTTCATTCTTAATTATCTGAAATTTACATAAAATTAGGACTAAATGGTTTCATTCATCTTAAACTTCAAGAACAAATTTTTAGATCCAAAAATTCTTAAATTAAGAATAATTGTTATTCCAAACAACAATTGAAACCAGAAATAATCTATTTTTCTCATACAAAATGTACTCAAAATTAGCACTTCATCAAAGTAGTATGAAATATATTTATTACAAAGTATCAAATATTGTTTATATACAAAATAGAAACAAATATATTTTTAATTGACCTTCGGTCTCATATGTTAGTTTGTTTTGTGGAGAGATATGTGTTTGTTCTTGGTTGATTCAAATCCTTTTCAAAAGTTATAGATTCATTTATTCTTAGTGAGTACTTAGTCAAATTTCAATTAATTCTCTTCATAAAATGGAATAACCCATAATGGTGGGAAGCAACTACAGTACTATGTCATAATGGATAAAATTGCGTGTTATTCATTCAATCCACTTTATTTTATATTTTTTACAAATTGAATTTGAGTTTGATATTAATTATTTTAATTAAGAAATCTAAGAAACTAATTATCATCATAAATTACAAATCTATATCTAGAATTATTTTTTACTATAGATAAAAATAGGATTATTTATCACTCCACAAGAAGAATCTTTGTGTGAAGTATTAGAGTTTATATGTCCATCTACAATGAATTAGTTTCTAATCCAATAAGACGATTCTCCTAGTTTTTTGTTTTGCATTTTGTGTGAAGCATTTTCTCTATTGTATTCATTAGTAGGACTGCAATATTTATGGGGTAGGTATGGTGATAGGTGTGGTAAAACTCTCTCTTTTTGGTCTAAAATTCGTGGACCATCCTCTTAATTCGTAGGCATAAGTTTGTATATATATTTTTTTTAGTAAATTTTCAATATAGATCTTTTATATATTAAATGAGTTTTAATTGTGAATCTAGTAAACGAGTTTAAATTCAAAATTCATTGTTTTTTTTGTTTTGTTTTTATTAGTAGAACATTCTGAATGAGTAAATTGTTATTATATAAATAAATGAAAAAAAATATCAAATATATCTTTATAGGGACAAATCGATCCATTTAACCAATGGGTTATCTAGTATGGATATAACTTTCAAAAGTTAAAATCCATTTAAAATGTAAACCACAACAGAAAGTCCAATTTTGCGAGTGTAAGATTAAACTAGCATCTAACTAATGTACATCGTTCCTAATTCTTAAAAAACTGATAATTACTTAACGATAATACTTTTATTTATAGTTATAATATATTTTTTTTTTCTAAAATAGCTTCAATAGGATTGAGTGAGGCTATCTATATAAGTAATTCTAGAGAAAGAATAATTATATTTGACTATTAATATTTTTAAACTCGCATAGGAGAAATAGATTATTAACATTATTTATTATTTACGGATTTAAATAATTAAAATTATTATAATAAAAAGCATTCTTATAGACTGTTAAAAATAGTTAACTAAAATAATGATTGAGACTATTTATATATATCTTTTTATCTGCGTACATTTTATCTAGGCAATTGCTTCATGCATGATATAAACTTTCCGTATTTAACAAATCTTTAAAATGTCATAAAGACATTATTGGTATATTAAAAAATGATTTAGTGCAGGAAATAATTTATATGGTGACTACCAACAACTAATTATAAAAATAATAAACTAATAATAGTAGTGTTTTTATGCAAAATATGATTCTCCAAACAATAACTATCAATTTATTTTCCTTTAATGCACAGCCCTTACTTTAGGGATACAAAATTAGTGTGAACAAATGATGTACACAATAGATAAATAAGAGATAATTTTTTTTATTTTGCAAATTAATTTTATAAAATTGAATTTCTTAAATCACAAATTCAAAAATATTAGATATCTTGTTAAGATAATGACAAGTCATCACAAAATTAACAGTTGAATGGTAAAACAGATAGATTATTCCATCTTAAGTAGGATATGTAAATGGTTAACTTATTTTTGTTTTAGTATTGAATCGGTCAGTATCCTAGTTGCTTGGTTGTCTTAACTATGGCGAAAATGTCAAACTTTGATATTAGTGGTGTGAATTATTTTCTTCAAGAAATTTAATAGGCCATTGATATTGTGAAAGCAATACGGCACACCATGTCATATAATTGGTATTCATGAGTTTTATTCACCATTTTCTCAATGCACTGGTTTGTTTTTGTTAGTCTTATTAAAGATTTTAACTAAGAAATTTAAGAAAATAATTGTTATCCTCAATTACCAATCTATAAGAAAATAACTGTATCCATATTATGCTTGATTGCTTATATGCATAAAACACATTCTATGTAGATTTTACTACAAAATTTGATTCACGGATAATAGTCTCCGTTTTTTTTGTTCTGATTACAGACAATACTAAAAAATAAAAAATAAAAAATAGACAGAAATGCAAAAAAGATAAGAACAGAAAATACTATTCCGGTTAGCATTTTTATCAAAGTTAGGTCTTGTCGCCTATGACAGTTGGTTATTAATCGCTCAAATTCATTGATAATTCTTAGCTGCACTTTAATTTTAGACTGCAACATGTTTCAGTAATGGAGTGTTAATGTACAGATGATTGAAACCAGCAAAGGGGATTGAAAGTTAATGGATTAATTAGCAATGTGGTTACTGCTATATTCTTAATCAAACTCAAACACTCATTTTTGTTAAAATATCAGTATGGCTCACTACTTTGATCTTTCTAAAATAAAAATGTACAGAATAAAAAACTGGACTGATCACAATGATATATGAATCAGATAGAATAAGCCATAACACCAAATATTACTAAGGAGTGGGTAAGTATAGGAATGTCAAAAACAAATGTTACAAAAAAATATAGCAATGTCAAAAAACCAAAAAACAAAAAAGAATTACGAGTATGTCTGCAACTTATCATGGCTCAAAAGAATGAAAGTTGATGGTCCCTCGGGTTTCTTGTGGAGTTAGCCACCAAAATTGATTAAATGAAAGTTGTTAGAAATTTCATTAGAGTAATAAAGCAAGAAAAACAAAATTTTGCTTGACCATCGAACCTTGGATTGAAGTAAAGCCATCTCTAATAAAATTGTCACTTATTGCAATTTGTTAAATGTTAAGTTTTCTCTTTCTGCGTTCATGCTTGACCCTTCGTTCACGTAACTAAGCTGCACTTCCAATCTTCACAACCCTTTCTCTTCTCTTTCATAACACCAAATATTATTAAGGAGCACTTAATTCTCTCATGGATGGCTGAAAATTTTCTACAATGCTCTCAGCAGAGCAAGTCTCCAGAAGAAATAGGTGAACAGTACTTCTATGCTCTCATTAATATCATTTTTTGCTGTTAAAAAAAAAAATAATTCTTTCAGCAATCAATTTGGTACGGCGAAACATATTTTGTGATGCACGACCTTCTGAATGATTTAGCAAAATGCGTTTCTGGTGAAATCTGCTACAGGTTAGATGTTGATAGACCAGGAAGCGTACCAAAAAATACCTGTCACTTTTTAACTATAAAGAATCCTCTTAAATGTCATGATTATAGGAGTTTATGTAATGCTAAAAGGCTTCGGACATTTATAGCTTTTGGGTATTGTGGGATGTCAATGCAAGAATTGATCTCCAACTTTAAGTTCTTACGACTCTTATCTTTGTCTTTCTGTCATAAGGTAAAAGAGGTTCCTGATACTATTGCGGATCTTATACATCTCCGTTCATTAGATCTTTCAATCACAGATATAGAGAAACTTCCTGACTCAACGTGTTCACTCTGTAACTTGCAAGAGTTGAGGCTGAACAATTCCACGCATCTATTTTTCTGTTAATAACACAATGGACAGTTTCTAATGTTTCTTCAATTCCAAAACACTGTATTTGGACAGAAATTCTTGAAGAAACTCTTATATACGAATTACTGTCAACATTCTGCTTTGCATTCTTTACATTTTGTCCACGCACATACATATTG
>Ga0099824_1004284_pt1 | contig 20595 bp, 9 predicted proteins | sample SiratrowhiteBW_FD_76837 | JGI IMG/M metagenome (GOLD analysis project Ga0099824, IMG submission 76837) | Root nodule microbial communities of legume samples collected from California, USA - Siratro white BW | ecosystem: Host-associated > Plants > Roots > Nodule | place: USA: California... | reverse complement strand
GTCCTATTTATTTTATTATTTTATCTTCGGTTATATATTGATAATGTCTATTTTATTTATTTTATTCATTTTATCTATACGTCTTTTTTTATTTATTTATTTATTTTATTTCTAGTTACACAATAATCCTATTTATTTTATTTATTTCATTTACTCTCCAGTCATGTACTAATCCATTTTATTTAAGTTATTTCTAATTTTATAATAATTATATTTACTTAAAATCTTTGCTTTAATCCTTATTTTATTTTATTTTGTAATAATTTAAATATTATTTTTACATATAAATACACATAAAGTAAAATGAGCCAACCCACAACTTCTTCTTAACTCATATTAAAAAATTACGGTAAAAAAAAAAATTCAGATTTATAGAAGTAGGTCTGAATGAGATGCCTTCCATTCAATTTTTAAAAAATTATAAATAAAAAAATAAATTCGTATCATTGTACACGATTTAAAAAAAATACTACGTTAAATTCGTCATATGTGTTAATACTTGAGTTGAAAAAAAATAAAATTCTAATCTACAATCGAACTCGAATGCATGATTTTTCAATTTAAAATCATCTCCACAGCACGATTTACCTGTATTTGTAAAAAATTTCTCATTTAAATAAATTAAAAAAAAAGAATTGCAGCTAATCCATTAAAAAAACCGCGTAGGGTTCTATATATGCTTTTCTATATGGTTCACCTAATCACGTTTGAAATCACATCACATATGATAATATAATATTTCTTAATAGCATTGACGGTACACCAAACAGGGGCAAATAGAAGAATGTGACAAAAAAATAAAATAAAATAAAGAAGACAACCCTGTAAAAAACAAAAGTAAGGTAGCATATCCGAGAAATAGAATAAATAGATCAAGTAATTTATTTATTGTTTATGGTAAAGTGGGGATTATCTTAAATAGAGGGAATTATATAAACTATCTCTCAAGTTTCTTAAAGTTTTATACAAACTTTATATTTTTTAAACATTTGCTATTAGTTCATATCAAATGAGATACATATCTAATCTTCACATGGTCATTTCAGGAACTCCAATAGGTAAATATATATAAGAAGGAATCTCACCAACCATACAAGTAAACTTCACATCATACTTAGTTTAAAACTTATGAGTTAATCAACTTGTTTGATATTTCACACATGCAGATGCACCCTGATTAGAAGGTATTTCTACAATGGGTAAGAAATGTTGGTATTAACAATTAATGGAGATCAATGTAAAGATATAAAAAGCATAAAAAATTATGTAATTTTAGAAACTTCAGTTCAATAGTGTAATTTATTTCAACCCTATAATTTGTTTTAAAAATTTGAAGGTCACCATTTCTCCAATAACTTAACCTTTCTAGTGAATGAAACATGAGAAATGGAAATAATTTTGGGGTAACTTAAATTATAATTTTAAGGGATATAAAAGTACAAGAAGTTTATAAAATTCTTTATATATACTAATTTTTCTATTCAAATAAAATTAATTCCAAAGATACTATTTTTAACTCATAAATTGTTGGCTGATGCATTTTATATCTTACAAAACTAATTCTATAATCTAGAAAATTTATATGAAACAAAAGTTTATATCTTTTGCTTTCCACTCCAAAAACTTTTGGAATGGAATGAACCATCAGATCTAGCTTTGATCCTTAAACCTTTTGATAGTTTGTCTTGAGTCAACACCTAGATTGGCGTCAGCAATGTGGCAACAAGATCTTACCGATGTGGGCCCACTTTCACTGTCTGCTCCAATGGCGTAGCTCCACGATCTCAAAACTTTGATAACTACCAAACATATATGTTTATTGAATTCACAAGCACTAATTTTTTTACCTCAAACAAAAACTTTCAGAGAATCAAATGTAAAGGTTAGGAAAATTGTTAAGCCTGAAGGAAGTTTCTTGGTTTTGCTGTTTTGCTTGGTTGCTCAAAACTTGGTAAAAGGAAAGAGGAAAGAGAAACATTAATATAGGGAAAATGAAGAAAAAAAAATGTAAATTTGACGTTTTGTCTTTTGATTTGTCGGATAGGGGAATAATAATCAAAATACCCATTTGTCATCTTCAAAGGTTAATGTTGACTTGTCCTTTAGTCTCTTTAAGATTTCACCTATAGACTCAGAACCACAAGGCAAGGACCAAGTGGTGTGAGTTTCCTATCATACGCATTGAACTCCTATTGGTTTCATTTCCCTTGATTTTATTCTTCCTTTTGTTTCCTTTTTCAACTGTCTACTGATCCAGCATAACTGTTTGCTTTTCAAAATCCCTTTATCATTTGTCTGGAAACTGAAATCAGAGAGACTTGTTATGTTAGATTCCAATCATGTGTAGTTGAAAGAACAAATCTTGGAGGAGTTTCTTTCAAGCTGATTTAATCTTTGCTGTGAAGGGTGCATCAAGGGTGTGATAATGCAGGAGGAGGGAAATCAGGAAGATCCATATGGTGAATCTGTGGAGGAAAATGAACCCAAAAGGGGGGTCTGGGACTGTTTCTGCATCCCCATCCAATGGTTTAGCATGCTTTCTAGGGAAATGCATTGGAGCTTTGTATTTGGGGTGGTGGTTATTTATGGAATAAGCCAGGGACTTGGTGGAGCTCTTGCTGAAGTTGGCACCAAGTATTACATGAAAGATGTTCAGAAGGTGCAGCCATCCGAGGCACAGGTTTATAAAGGAATCACCTCCATTCCTTGGATTGTGAAGCCTATTTGGGGTCTTCTCACTGATGTTCTCCCATTTTTTGGGTATCGCAGGAGACCTTATTTCATTTTTGCTGGTATGTCATGCATTGTGCACTTCTTCTCTGATCTTTCTAAGTACGTATAGGTTATATATATTTCAAATCAATTATTGTTTTAGGTTGGAATTTCAGTAATTTGTTAAACATTTTGCAGCTTTTCTTTTCCTTGTACACTTTACTTCTGAATGTTTTCCTAGATCTCTATCAGTTGAAAGAATTTAAATGAATGCTAAGCTGTCAATACTGAGTGGAAGCACAGCAGTAATAAATGTCTCTAATTGGATTGGACTATGGTCAAAATATTCCTTATATAGTTTGGACAGTCTTCCTGTACTAACGTTTAAGGTTGTGTTGAATTTAGCCCATTTCCAAAATTCTCTTGGAAGAGTGATTCTGTGAGGTGTGAGCATTGTCAAAGCTTTATAAACTATATTAAAGCCATATCTGTAGTAAACAAGTAAATCCAATCTTTATAAACTAGGATTTGGAGCTGTAGACTAGAAAAAAAAGTAATGTCAAAATAGATTTATTAGAAAAGAATGAATGACTTGTCTAAATAAAGAGTGTGGGTGGATTGATTTTTTAAACTTTTTCAGAAAAATTCCCTTTTTTGAAATTCTTTTAAAACTCTTTTCAAATTGAAAAATTAAATACAATTATATTGGAAACAAAATTGATATAGGATTGGATTGTAGCACTATAAAAGAAGATAAGGAAAGAAAGATTAACAAAGAAATATTAGTTCAAATCAACAAGATCCTACATCCAATCTCAACTATTTAATCTTAGAATAATTAGTTCCACTAACTTCAAGAAGTTTTTACAAAACAATCACCTTTTGAACATCTTCAAACCAAAACAATTCTTCATACCAAGGGGATATCAGCCTTAGCAACTCTTTCTCACATAAGAGGATATATGCTTTAGCAAGTCTTAATCAACAAGAAACAACCACTGGAACACTTCGGTTACAAAAGAAGTCCCACATCAGGAAGAATTTGATTTGGTGCTTACTTTTCATGTTACAAAAAGGAGCACAATGTTTTCTAGGAAGACACACCAAAATCTCTTCCTTATCTTCTCTCTTATTTGATTCAAAGGTTAATAGAAGAACTTGGACATAAGCAACATAAGGTAGTTGCTAGTAAAAATTTAACAAAAATTATGAGAAAGTTAGTTAGTATTGAAAGTTTATATGGATTTGATCCTAATCTGAAAAATAAGTAACATGATGCAAAGAATAAATGGAAGATTTGATTAATTTCATCAAAATCTTCAAGTGGGAGAATATGATAAAAGAAGTCTCACATGAGAGAGAATTTACTTCAATGCTTCCTTTCCATGTTATAAAAGAAGCACAATGTTAGTGGATTTAAATCTAACTCAACCTTACAAAGATACCATCTTAAGAGTGGATTTAAACCTAACTCAACCTTACAAAATCAGGATTTAAGCCTAACTCAACCTTACAAAATCAGGATTTAAGCCTAACTCAACCTTACAAAATCAGGTTATAAGCTGAAGGATTGCATCCACTTATAAATTATTGAAAGGTCTTATCTCTACTCGATGTGAAATCTTCAACATAATCAATCATGACACATGTTAATTGATTAAAATGTTGAGACAATAATTTCCAACTCTTTGGTTTAATCGATTGAAAGGAAGATAATCTATTATTCTATTATGGACCTCATTAAGAGAAGTTTCATTGATTAACAAGGCAGCAAAACCTTTTTAAAAGCAATTTTTGTCTTTTCATAACTCATTTACTTCTTAACTCATTTTAATATAAATGTATGTTGATTATAATCTTGTGAATATCTTGTGTGAAGGATTCAACAACAATACAATGAAAGTATAACACTCTAAAACATCTACAATGTCTTCATATTTAATCATCATCATTAAAACATATTTACTTGAAGCTTGAGACACTCTCTAAGACCAAATAATTTTGACACGACTTACCAAAGTACTGGGGGATAAGGACAACTATGGTTTTGGAGTGTGTCCAACAATGTAGAGTACATTTGATTTGTTAAAATTTAGACTTAGGTATAATTCAGTTTTACAAAACTAACGTATAAGATAGAACCGATCCAAGTCTTATAAGAATTACATTGGTCAATCTCAAGTTCAAATGAGACTAATCACATCTATCAAAGTGCAGGTAGCCTAAAGAAACTGCAATTTGTTTATAGTTTTACTCAATATGACATTATTTTGATATTATTTTGTAAGTTTGGTGTAGGGTCTTACTTAATCCTCTAAAACTGATTTGTTAGGATAGGGTTCTCTGAATCTTACAAGAATTGTATTGATCATATTTCTCGAGATACTTGTTTCTTTTCTTTCCTCTTATTTTTCTCTATTAGAAGTTTTTTGCGGAGAAATTTGTTCAAATAGTCCAATAGAGAGCTTAGATCCTCAAGCCACTTTTGCAAGCATAATCAAATACCTGCTGAAGTGTTTATATAATAAGATTGGTCCGAATAAGCTTGGTAAAAGTTCTTCCAAATGCCATTTAAGTAACTGCTTCTTGACATATCATGCGCTTAACAAGATATTGAACTTGGAAATGATGCAATATTTAGGAAGATCAATTTTATACCTTTACTTTATTACAATGTGTATTAAGCATGAGTATAATTATAGTTGGCTTTTCTTCAAACAAACTTAGAAGGGTCAGGATTGTTTGCATTTAAAGAGTTTGTTATTGAGGATTAACTTTGTACTCTATCACATATCAGTGATGCCGAGTAAGTATAAAAGAGCTTCAGAAATTGCTTCACTAACATATTAGCCTCTTTGATGGTTTCAGGTATCATAGGAGTAATTGCCATGCTTGTGTTATCTTTGGATAAAAACCTGCATCTTGTGTTAGCCCTTCTGTCATTAACAGCTGGGAATGCTGGGGTGGCAATAGCAGATGTAACCATTGATGCTTGTGTGGCACAGAACAGTATCTCTCATCCCTCACTTGCAGCTGACATGCAAAGTTTATGTGCCTTCAGTGTGTCTGTTGGATCACTATTTGGTTTCTTCATTAGTGGTATCTTTATTCACCTTATAGGTCCAACGGTGAGCCTTTGAAAACCTTTCCACTCTAAAACATGCAAAATTTTCATTGTCTTTTATATTTTACTAAGAGAGCATTCTTCATCGTAGGGGGCGTTTGGTTTGATGACTATCCCAGCTGGACTAGTAATTTCTGTTGGTTTTCTGCTTTATGAGCCTCGCATGCACCACACATCTTATGGACAGGTATAACTAGTATATGTCATTCCATGGTCCTAATACAAGCATAAACTGAGTTTCCATGTCTTGTCCAGGTGAAACAAAATTTGGTTGATGCTTCCAAGGCTATGTGGACTACATTGAAGAGTGAAGATGTATGGAGGCCTTGTTTATACATGTATTTATCCATTGCAGTGAGTTTGGATATTCGTGAAGGAATGTTTTATTGGTATACAGACTCAAAGGATGGACCATCTTTCTCTCAGGTATTTGGTTTGATATATTCATCAATGTTAGAATTTTTTTTTCAATAAATATTTATAGAGCAACTTATCAACATACCTCAATAAGAGATTAGTAGATTCTATCTTCCCTTTTGTGTTATATGACTCCTTTCTGTCTGATGTGTAAAAGTAGTATACAAGTAAATGTGACAACAGTCCCTCATGAACAAATTCTTACCTTGTAGCAACTAGAAATAATTTCCTCCACTCATTTAATGCAAGGCAAAAAGCACATTGTTTCAAATTCAACATATAATTATGCACTTGTTTGCTTCTAATAATGAGGTGAAGGAAGAAAGTCCACCTAATCCTCCGCTATATCAGACTTTCTCTCCACCTACCTTACAATGAGATTGACTCTGGTGCAAAATATGATTATTTTCCATTTACAGAAAAGTTAGCCAAAAATCTCTTCTCTAGGTAATAAATAGGTTCCTTCCCTAGTTATGTATGTCCCCTAGATTCCTTTTCCTAACAGATTACAAATTTACAGTTGTTAACCTGATATATTGAACCATTTTGATTAAGTGTAGCATTGTTCTGCCATGTTTAATTAAATGATCTTAATTTAACATTATGTTATTATATAACAATAATAATAATAATAATAATAGTAATAAGAATAATAATAAATGTCATCAGTTAATATTTATCTTCCATTTATCTTACACAGGAGAGTGTTGGTTTTATATTTTCAATTAGTTCAGTGGGGGCCCTTTTAGGAGCAATCCTATATCAGTATGCCCTAAAGGAATATGCATTCAGGAACTTGCTCTTCTGGACTCAGTTAATATATGGTTTGTCAGGGATGCTTGATCTCGTTCTGGTGTTGAGATGGAACCTCAAGTTTGACATATCAGATTATTTCTCTGTTGTGATTGTTGAAAGCATAGCCCAAATGACCAACAGGCTAAAGTGGATGCCTATGCTTGTGCTTAGCTCAAAGCTGTGTCCTTCAGGCATTGAAGGCACCTTTTTTGCTCTCCTAATGTCAATTGACAATGTGGGACTTCTCTCTGCATCATGGGGTGGTGGCTTTGTTCTCCACATTCTAAGGATCACAAGAACAAGGTTTGATAATATTTGGTTGGCCATTTTGATCAGGAACATCTTGAGGCTCACTCCACTTTGGCTGCTGTTTTTGGTTCCTAGAGCTGACCCCAACTCTTCCATTCTCCCAACATCTGAAACCATGGATTCCAAGCTGGCTATTGACACTTCAGACACCAAGAATGTTGAATTGGTGTCCCTTGTACACAGTGTTGATGGTAAATAGTTCAATCAAAGTTAGAGACATTCTTTTGCATTCTCAATTCCAAACACAGGAAATGACCAAGCTAGTGTAGAATTAAAAGTGCAATTTGTTTGCATTGAATGAGAAAGAAATCTAAGATGATTTTGAGAAATCAGATGGATAGAAATTTATTATGAATTGGAAATTTTACATTGAATAAAAATGTGTAATATAAATAATATATAAGTAAAAAATCTACATATCTATTATTTAAGGTTTTGAGTTAAAAATTGATCTCTTGTATAAATTTATTTGTCTTTTTCTTATTTATTTTAAACATGAGTTCTTATGTTATTTATTATTCAAGGGATTCCATAATAATTATTAATGGGTGATAGAATAGTTATGTAAAGCCCTTGATATACTATCAGTTTATTTATTAGGGAAATACTTGAATAAATTTCTTTTAGACAATTGTTATTTCAATTATCAAATTAAATAATAACACGTACGCTCTTTCTCTTTTGAATAAACTTGACTTTGGCTTTTTTTTTTATTAATATTGATTGGTATTTTTGCTATGTATTTATAATTTTACTCATAATTAATTTTTCTTGAAAAGTTTAATCAATCACTTTTAGTGAAATTTCTTTTCTCAATCCTTAAATACATAATTTTAATAAACTTTTGGACTTTTTATTAGCTTAATTATATTTTAAGTTCTAAAAATTTTTAAAAATAACTTTTAAACCTTTAAATTCAATAAAAACAAATGCATTAAAAAAAAGTGATGATGCAGTGTTAAACTATTATATACACCTGACAATACGGGGAGAGTATCATGTAACCTCTTTTTACTAATTTTTGTTAATGTTGGGAATTAAAAATATTTATTTTGAAATTAAAAGTTGATATTTTCTAATTTAAAGGATTCAACATGTAATTAGTCCAAACATCACAAGCAATATATATATATACATATGTATACATATGTACATATGTACATATATATATATATAATATAATATTGAAAATTGAATTTCGTAATAATGAGGTGATACTGGAGGTTGATTCCATTTTCACAATTTTTAAATTGTTCACTTATGTTTACAAACAGTTAGAAAAAAGAAAAAACTTATAGTGTTGAGTGATGATGTTTTACCACTTTCCTTTTCTTTTAAATACAAATTACATCTCTATATTTATTTATATAAAATTATTTTTTTCTTAACTACATCACTAATTTTTAAGATTACTATTTTACTTTTTTTAAAGGTGAATTTCAAATTATTTATTCTAAAAATATTTTCAAAACAATTTGTTTGAAATTTTTAGAATATAATTTTGAAAAAGAATTTCTAAAATATAATTTCTGAAAAAAAAATTCTGAAAGAAGATTTTTTGAAATAAATTTTGTAAAACAAACTTTTTAGAACATATAAATAGGATTCTAGAACGAGCTTCCTGTAACAAGATTTTTAAAATAATTTTTTTGAAACATGCGAGATGTTTTACGAAATAAACTTTCTAGAACAAATTTTTTAAAACAAATGACATGCACTTTTGAAAGGACTTCTAAAACAAGTTTTTCAAAACAAGTTTTCTCTAACATATATGAAACATTTCAGAATGGAGTTGTAATTGAAGGTGCAGCGACATCAATGGTGACAGTAGCAGTCAAGTGAAGCAGCGAGGGAGGATATTTTAGTACTTTTCTTTCTTGTAATTTGGGTGTAGTTAGTAATGAAAGAGGTGTAGGAATAAGATCTATCAGGCTTACTATGAATTTGTATTTGGACCTCGAACATTTATTGTCGGCTTTTACTTCCGATACCCTTATACTTTTATTTTGCTCCCCCTTTCTTTAGGAAATGTCCATTTTGTCTTTTTTTTGTTTTGTTTTATAACTCATTCAACCTCCAAATCCAGGTTGATGACTTTGTGATCTCTTGCTTTAGACATGGATTTGATAGAAAGATTGTTAGAGGTGAAAGTTTTATAAAGGTTAAGTTAATTAGCTTCTTAGCTAAATTTTTCATTTTTGACCCAAAGTATACCATCAATAATAGAAGTGATACTTGTTTTCGAGTTATTTTTGAATTATGTAATCTAAACATTTTCCTAATTTAAAAATCTTGAATAATAGTGTATATTTAGTGTACTTATGAATTATACGGTCAAAAGATTAATTATAATATTTTAAATTGTATAATTTATATTTTTAATGAATTGAGTTTTGAATTGCTCAATTTGGAAGATATACCTTAATAGAAGAATTATATATTATGCATTCTAGAATTGTAATTTAAATTTTTAGATTGTGAAATCTATAAGTTGCTTCCACATGGTGTATTTTTAGAAATGTAAAAACCATTTAATTAGTTTTTGTTACCATAAAAACATAAAAATATAAATTCTATATATAATGTTTTGATAATGAGATCGTCAAATGGGTTATAGATTCTCTAGAAGCTCAATTGATCATGAGACCGTCTAATAGGTCACTAGATCGTCAAACGGCTTAACAACCTGTCTAGATAGATCTGTAGGGTCTCAATAATCTTTTCCACACATATGATTCTCTAGTCATCAGACTGTCTAACGTCTCAGCAGACCATCTAAGATCGTCCAAATATTCTAGGGTCTCAACAAGCTTGGTTACCATTATTTATTTTAATCACTATCTTTCTCATCCTTTTTGTCACTAGAGCATGATCATTAGCAAATTTCACCTTGTTCTTAATTGATTCATCAAGACTTGTAAATCAATCTTTCCTTCTTATCATGTATGTTGACCATATGTATCAAAATACCAACAATTTTCTTCGAGTCCTTCTATTTGAGTAGTAATCATCATTAACAACCTTTACTTTGAGCCATCATACACTTCTTCTTAATTTTGGTTTCTAACAATATTTGACAATATAAATCATTTTGTTACAATTATAACACTTAACATTTAAAAAAAAAATGTTATTTCTTTTGTTGAAAATTGTTCCCTTCTTATTATCTTCCTTCACATCCTACCTCCATTCTTCTTTTGTTCTTACATTTTTTCTTAAAATTTTTTTTTAGATTGATATTTTCTTTTAGATTGATATGGCTAGAGAGCTTCTTCATTTTTTTTCGTGTTCTTCTTCACGTTCAATCACCTTATTCATATCACTCTTAAAAAAACTTTAAACTTTAAAGTATTCAAGACTTAACTTCTCAAGATTTGATTCTTCTATCACTACAATTATGTGATCAAATTTTGTTGATAAAATATGCATTACTTTTTTAATCACTTATATTGGAAAAGAAATGTATAGATGTAAAAATAATATAATATCAAATATGACTATTCAAATTATAAGAGTTAAGAATAAATATTTTTATATTTTTTATTTCAACATACTTATTTTGAAATTGTTCATTACATCTCTAAAATTTATTTTCAAATTAAAATAATTAAATATTCCTTCATCATATTTATTTTACTTTATCGTATCATTTTTCTTAAATTTTTTAGTACATATATTTTATAAAATCAATATAAATATTTAAAAATAAATATAAAATACTGTAAAAACAAATTAAGTACATAAGAAAGATTAAACTGTGTACTAAAATATTTTTCAACAGATAGATAAAAATTAATGTTTAATACAACTTTAAAAAAATTTTCTCAATAGAATGACTATAATACTAAAGACATATATCTTATAATCTGTCTAAGCACAAACTCATTAGATGTATATTTATATACATATTATTTTGCGCTTGAGATCAAACCAACCAATTCCACCTCGCGAAAGTACTTGTAATATTTGTATTATCTCTCTCTAGTAATTACGACTGTCCACCAAATTTTCACAAGTAGAAAAATGAAATTGATTATTTTAGTTTAATAGAATTAAATAGAAAAATTAAAGATAATTTTGTAGTTAACTTGTTACTCTAGAATGTTAGGGATGTAAACCTTTATGAATATTGTCCATAAATATTATAATTGTTACCAAATTCTTTCGAAAGGTATTAAATTATTATTGAGATGAAGTTGTTATGGTACTGAACTTTTATACATTATATAATTTTTTTAAAATATTTATTTCACCCAGCTCATCCGTGACGGATTTTATGTCATTATTGGATTTAGATGCATTACAGAAAAGAAAACATAGATTTTTGTCTTTTGGGCAAATAGTTGGTAGCCAGGCAAGTTACACCAATCATGCAATGAACCCAGAGCCACTTGCAACATAAAATACTCATAAATGCTGTCCAATCAAAATAATTTATAAATTTCCACTTTAGGAAACTGGAAAAGTATGAACAGAAACAAAACCATATATACTCACCAAATCATCATCACCTTCCAACACTCAAAAGACTGTTAGTGATGGGTTCTGATTGGCCTGAATGAGGATTACTCTGATGATGTGGCATCCTAATGACTTGCATGGGAGGAGCACGTTCATACATATCAAGAGGAAGTTCTGGCAAGGGTGCTTCAAGCTTCAAAACTTTTATCACTTCTTGAGCCTTAGGCCTCTCTTTATCATTAGGGTTTGTGCACCACAACCCCACCACAAGCAAACTCCTCATCTCATTCTCATCAAACACCTTCCTCAGTTTCTCATCCGCAGCCCTCAGAACCTCCCCTTCCACATAAAGCTGCCACACCCAATTCATCAAACAAACATGAAACTCCCCATCTTCGTAGGTCCTCCTCCCACTTCCTATCTCCAATGCCACCACCCCAAAACTGTACATATCCGATTCCCTACTAGCTCTTCCTCCCTTCACGTATTCAGGTGCCAAGTAACCGTAAGTTCCAACCACCCCAGTTTGCTGAGTCCTCAACCTTGGATCCACCAGTTTCGCCATTCCAAAATCCCCCACCTTCGTGTTGAACTCCATGTCCAACAACACATTCGCAGATTTTATGTCCCTGTGTAGCACGCACTGCTCTGCGTCCTCATGAAGATATTGAAGCGCAGTTACTACCCCTAGTGCGATCTTGTACCTCACATGCCACTCTAACACCCTCTTGTTTCCAAACAAATGAGTGTCCAAGCTTCCATTTTGCATGTACTCGAAAACCAGCAGAAATTCACCTTCTTCATGACACCACCCTATGAACTGGACCAAGTTCTTGTGGATCAAACGGCTTATTATTCTCACCTCGTTGATGAACACTCTCTCCGAATTCTCGAACTCTGCGGAGATTCTCTTCACGGCCACAACTCTTCCCAGGTAACTCAACACACCCTTGTATACCTGCCCCGAAGCTCCTTGTCCAAGCCTTCTCTCATCTGAAAAACCGTTTGTGGCATCCACTAGCTCTTTGTACTCGAATCTTCTCGGGATAGTTCCTCTATCCAAGTCAAATTTGACCGAAGTTGGACCAACCTCGTCGTCCCCAGCATCATATAACATACAATCATCCTTTCTTCTCTTTTTCTTTATCAACATCACGACAAAAATACTCGCCGCCACAAACAGAAGAACCAGTGGGCAAAGAACGGCAACGATTACCACAAGCTTTGACCCTTTGTGTTTTAGTTTCACACCCTCGTTAGAGGAATCTTTCAAAGTGGAATTGAACTCCCACGAGTAAATAACATTGTGTTCAGTGTAAAGCCCAGTTGAGGCAGAGAAACCGATATTGACCCACTCCGGGAGAATTTTCTTGAGGTCGATCTTGTAAGAAAGAGAAGAATTATCGTTGTTGTCCTTTGTGGTAGGTCTTCCTTTGAAGGACCAAGAAACAAAGAGGGTCTGAGTGGCGGCGGTGTAGGTGATCAAAGTGTGACACATTTTTCCGAGGTTGTTGTCGATGTCGAAGTTGGCAAAGGCCACAGAGGTCAAAGAGTTGTCGTTTACACCAACATGTTTCATGGGGGGATCAGTGGAGCCAATAAAGGTGTCAAATTCGACAGCGAAAACATGGTTTTGAGGGAGGTCACTGTTGGTGGTGGCATTGAAGAGGGCAAAGGTGCCACCTGCGGAGTTTGGTGGGATCTGGTAGCCAAGAGGGGCAAGGTAAAACGCAAAGCCATCGGCATAAGTGGTCTCGGAGGTGTTCACTCTGTCAATGGAGAAGGTGAAGCGTGTGACGAAGTCGGTGAGAAGATCGGAAGATGGGTCCCACAGGTGGAGGGGTTTGGAGTAGAGGGCCCTTCCGACACGAAAGTAGTAGCTAACTTTGTTGAGGTCGATGGAGCCGTTGGTTGATCTTCCATCACCCTGGTAGGAAATGTCGGACGAGGTTTTTGGATCATCAAAGTTGGTTATGTTGAAGAAGAGGGAATGGACGGGAGAGAAGAGGGAGAAGGTGGTGAAGAAGATGAAGAGAAGGAAGTGGGAAATGGCTAACATGGTTTGATGAGTGAGGATTGAAGCTTGGAAGATGGTGTGCAAATGGAACCTTCAACTTGTGAGTAAATCTATGAATATATGGAAGATTAAGACAAAGAAAACAAAGCATCATCGTCATCTTTGCTTGGCGTGCTATCTTTTCTGCACACTCTTCCAAAATTAAACTTAGTTTATTAATATCGGAGAAGGTCAGAAAGAAAAAGTTAACAAAAACAATAATATAAATATAAATAGTTGACATAAAAAATAGCATAAAGTTTATTATATATATATTTATTACTTTTGCTAGTGTTTATAGAATATTTTGGTAGGATGAAAGGCTAAGAGCAAATGGGCATTACTATGTGTAAAATGGAACCCACACTCTTCTGGTTTCCATTTTCCAGTTTACAAGCTAGCTGTAGTCATGATTGATGTTCAATAAGTGCCAACATGAACTTTCAAATAATAAATTCTCTAAAAAAAATCATGTATGTATGTATGTAGAGTATCTTGAATAAAGTTAAAAATTGAATTTTTAATTCTTGAATAATAAAAGTAAATAGTAGTCTATATATAAGAAGGAAAGTTTAGTATTTTGGTCTGTAAATTCTTTTTCAATTTTTCTTCTAAAAAAAGTATAGAAAATAATTCATACAAGCGTTATGTTAACCTAGTATATCGTCTTAAAACATTCTTCAATTTATGTCCCTTTTTAATTTTCAAAAACTTGTTTTATTATTTCCTTTTTTTAGTTACAAGTTGAAGACTTGCTTTCGTGGGACATAGAAATGGTCTCTCACTGGTCTCAAGTATGTGAGGTCATTTTCGAATTGTTTAGAGCCAAGAAAATTGAAGAGAAATGAAAGTGCTAAGAAGTAGCACAAAATGCCATGAAAAAAGTGGATAGCACACCTAATTCAAAACAGTCAGTAGGATACTGGGGGCTCTTTTTTGACCAGCATATTTTAACATAAATACATAATTTTATTGTAATATTATTAAATCAATTAATTAATTAAGTTTTAAAAGAGCGGTAATTTATGCACAATATTAGTTATGTACTGTTAAAAAATTATACTATCAAATATAAAACATAAATAATTATTATAAAAATAACATCTTTTATATATAACCATCTCTCTCATTAAATGGTCATGTAAAAATGTCAATAAGTCCTTTGAATGATTCTAAACTCAACAAGTTCCTTTGTTTGATAAGAAAAAATGTAATTAAGAGGGAAAATGGTTCAGACAACAATCAATTATTAACTAAGATTAGAGGTTTTTCACATCATAATCATAGATATTTGTAAATATTCTAATTTTTTACTCTTTTCTTTATTGATATTTTAACCTTATACATTATACTAAAACTTTATAATTATATCTGATTTTTGAATATAGATTGAGTACACTTTATACTTTTTATGCTGTTTATACATACATATACATACATACATATATATATATATATATATATATAAGTATTCACCACCAAAGATTCAGTTTGTTATACGAGACGAAGTTTTTCCGTTGAAGCGAACTTTCATTGCTCTTTTAAAAAAAAAGAATAAACTTTAAATTATAGGAAAAGGGAAAATGTATATAATTTTGGTCAATAAACTGCGCCTACCATTTGGTAGTTAAATGAATAGGTGCCACGTTTTTTAATAGGGCGATTCCACCTCATCATAGCTACCATGCAAGTTCCTACAAGAAGATTACACACACACACACACATATATATATATATATATATATATATATTAGACTTTATGTAGACCCACACCAAAATTAATTTTACTTTTGTATCATATTATTATAGAAAAAAATGTTTGTTGGAGTTATTGATAATTAATCTTTCTAAAAAAATCTAATTAATAATTTTCAATAAAGAATTTTTTTTTCAATCAATCACATTCTTTGAGTTTATAAGATTTAAATATAAAACTAAACTGAAAAATATTAACTGCAATTATTTTGACGTCGATGAATATGTTGTTGGGAAAATAATGGAAATAAGTTTAGTGAGTTGTAAACATTGAATATTAAAAAATATATTCAAATAGGGGTATTTTTCATAACTTAAAATTAAGTAGCAGGAAAGAAAGTGGAAGATGTCAACTTGACCACAAGGAAATAAAATTGATAACTCAGAGAAAAGTCATATAGGTCAAAAATGAATATCCAAAGTCAACTGAATACTGAAAGTTGAAAATGATCTTTTTGATTTAAAAATTAATTAAATATTGAATAATATGCAACTACTATAAACTACTTAAGAGTCTGCACGTAACTTATTTCCTCTTATACGTGCAAACTAACATATTAATAAACTAAAAATTATTTTTAAGCCATCACGTTAACTTATTAGTAAACTAACATATTAGTAAATCCACTATTTCTGATCATAATATGAATAGTTTAACTAAGAAATATTGCGGCAGCTAAAAATAAAAATCCAAAGTCACATCCGAATACCAAAGCTTTGGAAGAAAATTTTGGTAAAAAAACTAAAATATCCTTTGTTTTAGTATGCCAACCTGTGCTATTCTCTTAGTGACTTGTGAACAACAGAGCATTCAATGTTAACAAACTATATATGTTGGTTATGTAATAAGCACGTAGACAAAAATATATAATATAGAACTTATAATTATTTAAAGTTAATAAAGACATATAATTATTTAATAAAAAAAAAACTATGTTGGTGTTTTTTCCTTTCTCGCCCACATCTTTCCAAGTTAATTTTATCAACTAAGCCTAACTATTTCTCTTATGAACTTGTTCGTGCATAAGCGATTCCTAAGTATTCAAGAAAATGTATATAAATTTCTGAGGGTCCAACTTACAAGGTCATCTTAATAGTAGAAATTCATTTATTCTTAATCATAACTAGAAAATATTTGTAAATGACATTATAATACATGTATACAAAGTTCACCACTTATTAAATATACGAGCAAGAAAATAAATACTATTAGAAAGTTAAATATTGAATACTTAGTTATTGTAATCTTTTTAGTATGAATATATATGAGCCAAGTTAGAGATTATAAGTTAAGGTAAGAAGAGTAGTTTAACACAGGCTAGCTGGAGTTATAAGTTCTGAAGTTCAAGAATGGGATTTATGTGCCTAATGTGTAAAGTATTAGAAAGTTAACCTCATATGAATGTTATGAAGTGAGTTGAGTATTAGTTATTTATTTTAGGTATTATGTAAATGACAACTAGTACTCTCTTACGTTCCATGAGATTTTAGATAAATATTAGTTAAGATTTATTAAGATAAGATTTAATTATTATTTATTATTTATTAATTAAGATAAGATTTTATTATTAGTTATTTTAATATTAAGATTCTGTTAGGAGATTTAGAATTATATCATATTTGGTAGTTATCCTTTATATCTTTTAGATAGGAAAGAAAGGTTATAAATAGAGGAACCCTTTAGGCCAACACCCATGACTCATCTATTTTTCTTGTAATTTTAATATTTAGAAGGGATAAAACATATTTTCATTTATTTTCCTAAGTGTGATTGGTGCTGGTTGTTACAACTGGTATCAGAGCACGATATTGGGATATTTTTTTTGTGGATGGTGACCTCCACCTGCCAAACCAATGGAAAATCGAATCGAAGCACTGGAACGAAGGCTAGAAGAACTACACATACATGAAGAGAAAAGATTAGAAGAAATCCACACAGAACAGGCTAGGAACATGGAGTTAATTTTAAAACGGTTGACAGATCAAAGGTCCAACTCAAGATAAAACAAAGACAAAAACAGTCCTAGGAGAAAACAAAGCAACAGTCACACTGATGAAGAAGAAAAACCCTCAAACGAACCACCAAAATTGAGAATAAATCGAAGAATAGAATTACCAACATTTGAACGAGAAGACATATGTGAATGGTTTGTATGTATAGAGCGTTATTTTCGGTTAGCACGAGTAGCAACTACAAAAAAGGTGGAATATGCAGCTATGGCATTAACAGGGAAGGCATTAACTTGGTTTGAATGGTGGAAAGAACAAACCATTTTTCTCGCTTGAACGCGATTCAAACAATATATATTAAAAAGATTTCAACTAGTAGCGACAACAAACCCTATAGGACCACTCCTAGAGGTGAAGCAACATGACATTGTCATGAAATATCGAGAAGAATTTGAATTAGCAGCTCAAAATCAATGAAGCTTGGGACAAGACACCCTAATGGAAATTTTTATGAACGGGCAAAAAGAAGAAATAAAGACAAAAATAAACATGGCTGATTTCGAAACTTTAACGGACATCATGAATAAAGCTACGGTCATAGAAGCCCATAACAATGCTTAGAGAACCGTTAACATAACACCAGGAGGGAGGAAGGGTGCAGTAGAGAACCAAAGCACTAATTTTGGATTAAATAGAAATCAAGGGTGGAACCAGGCGAGACCTATGATCGCGGAAACTATAACACTTCCAGACAACAATAGGAATACAGGACAAGGATCAAAATTCAAAACTGATAATACCATGCCACTCAAGGCTCCTATAGGAACCAACAACAACCAACAAGGCTACAAAGTAATTGGACCACACAGATTATCAACTAAAAAATGAGCTAACAGACAGAGGAAAGGACTATGTTTAAATGTGAAGATGATGAGGTAACTGAGCTTATAATTACGGATGAAAATCTTTAAAGTCACCATGGTTCAATGGATTCTTTCCACCTTGAGGACAAGGTGAATCAAGAAGAGGCGAGTATTGTTACGTCCCATGAGATCTCAGAAAAATATTAGTTAAGATTTATTAAGATAAGATTTGATTGTTATTTATTATTTATTAATTAAGATAAGATTTTATTATTAGTCATTTTAATATTAGGATTATGTTAGGAGATTTAGAATTATATCATATATGTTAGTTATCTTTTATATCTTTTAGATAGGAAAGAAAGGTTATAAATAAAGGAACTCTAAAGGGGTGGACAAGGCATCACAAGGATCGAGAACTAGGTTAGGCCAACACCCAGGACTCATCTATTTTTCTTGTAATTTTAATATTTAGAAGGAATAAAACTCACTTTCATTTATTTTCCTAAGTGTGATTGGTGCTGGTTGTTCCATATTCCATTGTTTAGTTTTCACACTAAGGGTTTCTATGTGATTCTCTGAAAAGCTTTAAAGTAGATAGTAAAAGTGATGAATAAAGGTCGGAATGTGTAAGTTAATTCTTTATAATGTTCATTCTTTTCTTCTTCAGTAAATTTGTATGTCAATTATCTATTCTAAATCACACTTTCACGCACTCACTTTTCTTTTCTTATATTGGGTTTTTTTACTCTTGTGTTAGTTAGTTTTTGTTATTCTCGGTATCACCTAAAAAATTTCTATCATATCTTGAGAATCTTAGATAACATATTCCAGATAAGTTCTTAAAGACAACTCCACACCTTAAAAAATCACCTAGTTTGTATTATTTGTCGATTGTACTACAGTATTCACCTAGAACCACCAAACATTTTAGTCATATTATTACTATATTTGAGAATGGTTTTAAAATTGTGATAATGTAAGACATTTTGTTTAAACTTATGAACTATTTTTATTGTATGGGTAAGAGTGTGAGAAAAGCAAATCTCATTAGTATATCTAAGACAACCATTTTTTATATGATTTAAAATGAATGTGACAATATATGCAAATTTACCATGATTTTGATAAATTTTAATGAGAATTCAAAACAAAATTATATATATATAGCCACACCACTCAAGTTTGTTTTTTTAATTGTCATTTCTACTTTATTCTCTCTTTCATTCTTTTTGTTGTTGAAACTATATTCTATTCAATATCTTAAAAATAATTATATTCTTAAAAATACTTTTGAAATGTCATTATAATTATAAAAAATATAACACTCACTACAACAAAAAAGTTATTTAGAGATCAATTTTTAGCTACCAAATAAAATGGATGCTAATTATAACTAAAATAATCAAGTTTTGGTTGCTAAATAACTACAAAATAAAAGTAATTATTGAATTTAGTGACCAATTAAGTCAAGATAATTGGTATCTAACATTAGTTACCAAGATTTTAGTCACTTATACTATTAGATTCTAAATTGGTATCTAATTAAGTTAAAGACCAATTTAGAATATAATGGTATAATAAGTGGCTAAAACCTTGGTAGATAATGTCAGATGCAAATTATCTTAACTTAATTGGTCACTAAATCTAATCATTACTTTTATTTTATAGTTATTTAGCAACCAAAACCTAATTTGTTGATTATTTTGATCACAATTAACAATCATTTGATTTGGTAGCTAAAAATTTATTTGTAAATAGTTTTTTTCTTATAGTGATTGTTATATATTATGATTGATAAATAAAGATACATACAAATGTATAGCTTCAAAAATACCAAATAAACCTGAAGAGACAAGAAAAGTAAAATCAAATGATTAATGATTAATGAATATTATAGACTATAATTAATATATTGTAACATTTAGTTTATATACCAATTTTCCTAGTAATATTAAGACAATGATACTTGTAGAGTTATCATTTAGTTATTGATATATTTTAGGTTATATAAATGTGTGTCTGATTATTTATATAGAAGAGAATAAATAAATATATAAGAAACCATATGTTGAAAAGCTTAATCAGAATATTAGAAGAACACGATAAGACTTCGTTTTATTATCTGATGAAAAAGAGGAGAAGATCACTAG
>Ga0099824_1004283_pt1 | contig 20595 bp, 10 predicted proteins | sample SiratrowhiteBW_FD_76837 | JGI IMG/M metagenome (GOLD analysis project Ga0099824, IMG submission 76837) | Root nodule microbial communities of legume samples collected from California, USA - Siratro white BW | ecosystem: Host-associated > Plants > Roots > Nodule | place: USA: California... | reverse complement strand
ATATATATATATATATATATATATATATATATATATATATATATATATTTTATTTAGAAAATTTTTTTTTCTTATATATATAATAAATGTATATTTTATATATATTTTATATATGTATTTTATAAATAAAATATATATATATATATATATATATATATATATATATATATATCTAATTTATTCCTAGACCTAAAATCAAATCTAGGTAAATTTATATATAAAATTTAACAAATATATTAAATTCCGAAAATCATAAAAAATAACATAAGACTCTTAAACTAACAACTCAATGCAACTAAAATGAGATACAAATAGTATTTAGAAAAAAAATTATAATCAAAATATTAAACATATGTCAAACCAGTTGAAAATATAACATTAAAGTAATTATGCATATTGAATCTAATTTATTATAATTAAAAAATTAATTTTAAAAAATAAACTACGTTGAAAGTATTTTAAATTCACAATAAAACTATAAATAATAAAAAACGTGTCATCAATGCATCAACCACTATACTAAATTAATATCATGCCCTTTATCAAAAATTATTAAATCTAATTCATGTGATCTCTTTTACACCTTACCTAGACAATGAAGTAAGAATCTAACCATTTACACTAGTCGTAATATTATTAATAAATTCAATGACTACAGTACCATTGGGAACAAATTAAATAACATAATATTCATACTTTTCCATTGAAATTCATAAAGCATAATGTCACTCCTCGAGGTACATATTGCAATGCAGAATTGAAAAGTAGTACACCCACTCTGGCTCATATTTGGGAATTTGCAGAAGTCTAGATGCTTTGATATACAAGGCTTTCTTACATCCAGAACGATCTAGAGCTCTGCCAAACTTCTTTTCTCTTCATAGTCATCACTAAAGTAGAGAGAAATCGCACTTTTTGGCAACCAAAGAAAATAGTGTAGCTTAAAACACGATCACAACTTACTCATAAAGTTCGAAGACTAAGCACACTGTCTTAACAAAACAAAGAGTTGAAAACTGAGTTTAACTCATCTGTATTTACAATTTCTGGTCAGTATTAACACCTAACAGCTAACAGTCAGTGCTTCTGTATGCATCTACTACCTCTTTACCGGTAAGCAATCAATAATTCAATACATAGAGGAAGAGCGAGAAAGATGGTCCTAAAAGCCATTACCTCTCTGTTCCAAAACTTATAATAAAGCTTTTTCTCAAAGCTCAAGGTATATTGAATATCAATTCTACACCTCTACCCAACTACAACCAGGAATTTTCTCCAACCCTTTCTGTTTCATGGCTACCCTAATGTTATTGGCATCCTTCCAAGAAGCACAGGTGGAAAAAACATTTGCAGTGAGCACATAGTTAGCCCCCAACTCAGACTCCAGTTTAGACAGGAGATCAACATCCAAACTAGGAACCCACCCGTGATTCCTGCAAGCAGCCAGAAAACTCCTCAAGATAACATCATTGGGTTCCATAGGCATGCCCTTGATGATATCATAAGCCTCTTGAATCAAGCCAGATCTTCCTAGCAAGTCAACCATGCATCCGTAGTGCTCAACACTCGGTTTTATGCCATACATTCTCACCATCCGATCAAAATACCTTCTCCCCTCACAAACGAATCCCGTGTGGCTGCAGGCCGAGAGAATCACAGCAAAAGCCAAACTATCAGGTTCCAGCCCCATATCCTCCATCTGGTTAAACAAAGAGATAACATCTTTTGCTCGCCCATGATCCGCAAGAACCGACATCATGACAGTGCAGGACTGCAAATTCTTGCCATCCATTGAGTTGAAAACGACAACAGCCTCGTCAATTTTTCCACACTTAGCATACATGTCCAACAAAGCTGTTCCCAATGCAACATCCATTTCCATGTGACTCCTTATAACGTAGGAATGAATGGACTCGCCAGCACTGACGTCAAGCATTTTAGTGCAAGCAGAAAGCAAGCTCACAAAAGTGACAGAGTTTGGCTTTTCATCGGTCTGCCCCATCTGACGAAAGACACGAAAAGCATCCAGGGGGGAGTTGCAAGCAACGTAGGCAGCAATCATGGAGCTCCAGGTGACAACATCTTTAACAGTCATTTCTTCAAACACCTTGCGCGCCGACCATACAGCATGGCAATCAGCATACATGTTCAAAAGGGCATTGCCCACATAGCGATGGGAGCGGAATCCGGTCTTGAGGGTGAGAGAATGGAGGGTCCGACCGAGGGGAAGGGAGGAAGAGCGAGCGGAGGCTTTGAGGAGAAAAGGGTAGGTGAAGGAGTCCGGGGTAAGGGGAGAGGTTTGGAGGAGGCGGAAGAGGGAGAAGGAGTAGAGGGGGTTGGGGGTGGAGGCGAAGGCTCTGATGAGGGTGTTCCAGGCAAAGAGGGGAGGGAGGGTGGGGAGGGAGTGGAAGAATGTGGTGGCAAAAGGGAGGGAGATGGTGGAGGCTGATAAGAGGAGTTGGGAGATGAAAAAAGGGTGGTGGTCCAGGGAGGTTTTGAGGAAGAGGGAATGGAGTTGGAGGAGGTGAGCGAGGGTTTTGGATCGGTGGATGAGGGTAATGGCGCCCTCAGATACCCGCAATCTCATCTACTTCACATTCCTACATTACACCACTTTCAACATTGCACTGCCGCCATGGCCAAAATATCTTTTTAGCGACGGATCAACACCATCAAGTTCAGTTAATAGATAAAATGTTACATATGATAGAAGATATAGAAGATAAGTATTATTTAAATCATATTTATTTTTGGATTAATGTTGAATATTCTTTGAAGAACTAATTATTTTAAATATTATTAAGTATTATTTGAATTATAATCATTTTTAACTAAATATTAATTATTTTTTAAAAATCCACCCACTTATTATTAAGTATTTGTGGATATAATCACTTTTGGTTAAATATTTTGTTTAATTAATTATTTTTTTAAACATATTTTTTCCTCTTTTTTAATGGGTTAACAAAAAAGATAATTAATTATTTCTTTTTAAATATATTAATAATACTTTAATTGATTAAAACAAATCCAAATTTTTTTTACATGATTTAACCTTTCAAAAACAATTTTCATTTATTAAAATTAATTAAGTTAAGATTCTTTTATTACCTTATTTTATTGTATGTGTAAGACTCTCAAATAAATACAATAAAAATTATAATACTCAATATATTTTTAACATCTAATATCTTTAAAATATCATCATTAAAACAATTTTTCTTAAGGTTTAACTTTGTTTTTCAAGTCTAACAACAATACATTTTTTATTGTAGAATCTATAAATGTATTATGTACAACCTATAAAACATTTTTTATTGTATAATTCAAAACACATTTTTAGATTATATAATATAAAAATTTAGAAATATATTCTGCATCGTATAATCTATAATACATTTATAAATTTCGCAATACAAAACATAGTTATGAATTCCATAATTGAACATGGACATTTTAATTTTTTCCAACATCCCATAAAAGTGTAGGAAGATATTAAAGAAGCGAAAAAATAATAATTAACTATATTATGAGTTATTTTTTTCTTAACTTTTTTTACTAAAGATAAGAAAATGAGGCATATTTATTTATTTGTCAAGAAAAAGATATTTTTCTATAAAAAGAAATATTAAAATATTATTAATCATAATTTTTTTTTGATAAATTCAGACATTTAAATAATTTAAATGAAAAGATTATTTCTACATTATTTCATATCATTTTAGAATGATCTATAATATGTGTTATAATTTATAAGTATCAAGTAAAAGCAATAAGATATACACTAAATATTTGTTTGTTTTATAACGATACTATTAGTAAATCATCACCAATAATGTGGTAGATAATTTAATTATATATATATATATATATATAGGTTTGTCATTTTTAAGTTTGTGTATATTATAAAATATCAATGTTTCTTTACTCTTTTCTGACTAAAGAATATTTATAAATTTTCAATAAATGTATAGTTTGATTTTTTTTTATTTTTCTTTTAACAAATGTCATCATGTAACATTGAATTGTATGCAAATGAGACCATATCGAAAAGAGTACAATATTATCTTGTAAAAATAATATGTGCAAGGTTTTAATCCACTTCGGTATGTATTGAGGGATAAAATGGAAAAAAAAATGGACAATAATTATTAGATTCTAAATCGAGAGCAAAAAGGATTCATAAAGATAAGGAAAAGAGAACTTTGTGAAATTAGAAAGTATATAGGCTTCCTTTTTTATATAGGGAAATATTTTTCAAAAATAGATCTTTTTATTTATCACAAGAGCTTTTTTTTTCTTAATTAAGAAGTTAATAACTAATGCACTTCCCTTTTCCATTCTATCTCCCACAATACTCTAAAATGGATTTTAGAAAACAACATTGTACTTCCTTTAGCATGGTATCATCTTTATGCAATTCATTATCGCATGGCGTTTGTTAACAATGAAAACACAAATTGAAGATATCAAGACTACACATTCATTGAAAATTCCCAGAAACTCTTCATTCAAAAGAGAGACAGAAATCTTCGACAATTTACAATACACGAGCCTGAAAGACATCATTTGTAACTCACCATCAAATTATATGACGTTGTATGAGGGAAATGACTTTGACTCAACTATTGCTATCAGAAGTGAGTTGGTCAAGCGTGCAGCTTTGGTTTATCTACAATCTACAACATTGTTGGTGACCAGAAATCAAAACTACTTTGGCTCTTTTTGGGAAAGGCTCAAGAACAAGACTATTTCCTATTCATGATGGAGGCTTTCAGCTTTAAACCCTTTCAGGACTTGTCTTTGACCAATTTGTCAATTTATCAATTGGGTGGTGGGGAGTATTTGTTTATTATCATGACATGAAAACAAGAATTTTAAGCCAATTTAATCCCCTTTTACGTTTTGATCTATATTATAACATCTTTCCTTGTTGTAATTTGTATATATATCTAGCATACATGTGAGACATATTCAAGTTTTAAATTGTAATTTTTATTTATTTTCACCTAGATTGTTTAAAGTTAGTTTTTTTTTGTCATCAAATTTACGTGAATAACGAGATTTGTTCATGTCTATTTTCATATTTACAAAGAATGTTGAACTATGAATTTCATGTCTCCATCGTTGTGCACCACCACATCTCCACTATTGTAAAAGTAAGAAGGCACACAACTTCAAGCATAAAACAAATTGTAGAAAAAAAAAAAGAAAGGAGAAAAGAGGAACACGAAAATGAGTTTGGTTTGTGTGCATGCATCGTCGTGAGTTATCTTATCTTTTCTTCTACATGTTTTACGAGTGTCCTTCTTTCGAAGTATAGTATTATTACATTATATTTCATATAATGAAACTTCACACACGTTGTTGCTCTTCCTTTTAAGTATAGCCTTATTATATTACCCACTTTTGACATTCAACTTCACACACCTTCATATTCTTCTAAGTACAATATTATATTATAAACTTCATACTTTTCACTTTGAATCACATTAGGTGTCTGAACTATCTTTATGAAAAATATTACCACTACTACTATTATTATATTGTGTTTGATTTCTTTTAAGTATATTTTTTTTTCTCTAGTTCTAATCACATTGTTTTAATTGAAACACAAACACGAAATTGTGCTCCTATCTTTTAATTTGAATATACTTTTTTTAACACAAAATAAACTCTTGCTTAAGATACAATATTAAAAAGATAAATTAAACTCCCATATAGGAAACAAATAATTAAATCTTAATAATAATTGCAAAACTTATATTTTAAAATAGTTATATCAATATTAAAAATAATAGCTAATAAAATAAAATTATTATGTTTATTGAATTACATAATAAGTTAATATTATTTTAAAAAAATGTAATATTTTATACTATAAATAGTTTTTTTTGGCAATTTTAGTTTATTTGTATTATGAGAAAATAAAATAAATATAGCTAATCAAGTTACAAAATAAGAAAATGAAATAAAACATATTTGGAGATATGTTTCAAATTGTAGCTCTGACCAAGGAAGGAAGAATCAAGAGGAAAATTCAAATTTGATTTCCCTTATTCTAAGTGTTTGAAGTGGATCAAGTGACACTTTTTTACTCTTGTTTTTCACATTTGAGTATGTTCTCTAATGTAAGAAGCATGCATGTGCCTCTAACCCTAACTTGAATGTTCTAAGGTTTCTCTTGGGTTTGTGTGAGCCCAACTAAATCCTAACAATACTCCTTTAATCCTAGTCTAACCCTTCTATACTCTGGACCTAAATAGAAGTCCAAAATTTCTACACTATTTGGCCCAAATACGAGACTCAAATGTCCTACACTACTTGACTCAATACAAGGTCTGACATATCCTATCCTACTTTGTACAAATTATTACAAACTAAGGCTTGATCTCTGACGATAATAGCTTAAGCATACTAATGCCAGTTAGCCCCAATCTTCTTGGATCTTTTGAACCATAGTTTTTGTTGTTATCATCTAGATTAGAGGTCGTCCTTCATTTACTCTGTGCTCTATCATATCCTAGAGTTGACCTCTTAAAAGATGATATTAGGCCTAGTAAGGATGGATAGAGGCCCAATCAGGCCAATTTGATTGTAGGCTCTCTTGGTTAGGACTCTAGGGCATTAATCTTTTTATTTTGTGGATGTTGTGTTAGATGACTTTCCACCACTTTTAGACACCCTCAATCATACAAAGTTTAAACCTACTCTACCATCATCTCCCTTACCTAAGATCATCTTCGATTGAGCGACCCTTGACATACGCTTTCCTCCTCAACTATCATCTTAAATACCTTATTCGAACAACCCTCATGCGCAACTTTCAACCCTTGCACTTCCATGGCATGATACCATTTCCACCTCTTCAACAAATAATGAAAATGTGGATAATGGTGCAAAAGCAAATGATGTGACTGCAGAGGACAATGTCATTGATGTAAAGCCATTGTCCATGGTGTCCTATAGTGATGCAAATATAGAAATGATTGATGCATAAATAATGATCTCTTTATTGATTGTTGAAGCAACTATACGAAGATGCTCATGATGATTTTGTGTTGTTAGAATCTGCTTCTAAGGACGAAGAAGAAAATACAACCTCAAGGCATCATATTATGTCTTTACCATAATAATTGTTGTCAAGGTTCGATAATCTTGATTATGAGTTAGTCAATGAGTCTTTTTGGCTAATAAAATATTGGTTATTGCTTAAAAAGTCAGTTTCATCTATTCCCACAACGACTAACACGCTTATCCAAACTCAATTCTTAAAGAAAATTCTTTCAAGTTGGAGTCAGAGAGGACAAATGAAAAATAGTGTGCCTAGATCTTCATGCGAACACGGTTCGTATCCAAAAAGTTAATTGTTAGAGTGATTAAACTTTGTATTAGTTGTAAGACATTATCTCTTTAAAAAGTGAGTGAAAACTTTGTGACCTCTTAGATCACTCCGATTTCTTTAAAACTTTTAAGCAATAGTAACTGCATTCAAAACAATACTCAATGTCTTAATTTGGAATGACTATGTGTCTAAACAATACCCATTGTTTTTGCCAAGAGTGTCTACGTTCCAAACAATACTCGGTGTCTTAGCCAAGAGTGATTGAGTTTCAAACAATAATAGGTGACTTAGTCAGGAATGGTTGCGTTCCAAATAATACTCAGTGTCTTGACCATGAGTGGCTCAATTCCAAACAATACTTAGTGTCTTAGCCAATAACGATTTCCAAACAATACTTGGGATTTTAGCCAAGAGTGATTGCGTTTCAAATAATACTTAGGTTCTTAGACATGAGTGGTTGTGTGTTCAAATAATACTTGAGTTGTGTTTAACTACGAGTAGTTGATTTATAAATAATACTCATTTGTATCTTTACAACATTAGTTTGTTTAGTGAAACTTTATCATATTGATTGAGAATTAGATGTAGTCTACTCATTATAAGCAAACTAATATAAAAGTTACTTAAGTAATTTTTTTTTTTAAATTGTATGTTTTTATTACTCACCTAAGAAGGGAGTTTTATAAAAGAAACAAATTTAATAAACTTTAGACATGTTTGTTAAGATTTGTAGGCACATCTGACTTTTCTTATCAAACAACATCTTTAAAAAAAACTACTTCACATATTATATGTTCAATATAAAATATCGTCTAAATGTGTATCATCATATAATACATTATAAAAAAAGTTTCAAAACACAATTTAAGAATTCTTTATCGTATTTTGACCTATTTTAACACAATATCAATTATTAAAAAAATTAGATTATACTAATTTATAGGATTATATCATTCTAGTCGATTGTATATGGGAATTTTTAAAAATATAAAATGAGGATTACTTGAATATTTGTAATGCATAAAAAAACAAAAAAAAAATCTATTAAAAAGATAACAATTCTGGTCTTAAAAGTTTTGGTCTTAAAACATACTTTCTAGAAACGCATAATAATTATTTGTTTACCAAATTTTACAAATTCAAATTTATGTATAATAATATAAATGTCCTGTAATAATATAAATTCATAAAATTAATATTAAACTATTTGATCTTATTTGTAGAATGAAAGTTCTACTTTGTTGTGAATATATTAAAGAAAAAGTAAAATAATGCTCTTTCATTTTTTCATTTTATGTAAAAGTGACATCTCTATTTTTTATTTATTTATCCAAATACTTTTATCATCAAAACTGAAAGGTATAAGGTAAATTTTTTGTGTGATATTATTAAAAATTTTAATCAGACCTCAGGTTATAATTTTATAATTAAGTTGAAACAACTTCTTTCAATATGAAAATATTACCTTTTTTGTATTGAAGTTTTTGAAAGATTGATCCAGTTATCATATATACTAATGTATTGACAAATAATTGTATAAAACTTGACAAAACAATTATACTACTAAATTATAATATAGATTCAATTTCCGTTGAACTTAAAAGAAAAGTTGAAGAAGAATGCTTTTATATATTAATGATAATGATATATACTTATGCTATTAATTCTTAATAAATTAAGTATTAATTATAATTACAATTTTTTAATATTATTACTATAAAGCTTATATTATTTATAATAAATATAACTAGTCAAAAGGACACGTGCGTGGCTGTACAACAATTTTTTTTTTCTGATAACTATGACTACTAATCAATATAAAATTAAGAATTTACAAAATAAAAGTATTTTCAATATAAAAGAAACGCATAGATTGTTCAGGACGAAATATACTAGAAAAAAGTCATATATCATAATCACGTATATATAATTCATTATAGATTAAAAGAAAAGAAACGAAATTGTATAACCAGAAAACGGACTACCTAATTAGGGTTCTGAGGCCGAGAACCCTGGATTTTTCGAAGTGTTGAACTACGTTCTCTTTCTGTTGTTAGGGTTTGGAGTGCTCTTGTTCTCTCTAGAATCAGGTATATTCAAAATCTTCGGTTTCACAAATTCGCCTTATAAGCCACTCCTTCTGCATCGGGCGCACTGGTATCTTTTTGAGATTTTAATTTATCAATCTATTCGTTTAGTTGCAGTCAAAGTATGGTTTTATTTGATGAAGATGCAATCTTGTTATAATTTTTTAAAATTATTTTAAATACTATTTTACTTGATATTTGCGGTGCAGTTGATGATTTCTGTAACGTGTTTCTTACAATTCTGACTCCGATTCCCCCATCCCTGGATTGTCACTCTGTTTTAAATCTTTCATGGAATTCCTTTTTTCCCAAATTTAGTTGTGCGTTGTGGTCGCACTTTAGGTGATAGATGGACAATGGACCTTGTCGAACGTGAAAGCAGTTTCAATTTGGCTGTAATAATATTTCATTGTGACAAGTAGTAGGTTTGTAAGTCGGCTTGTGGAGGGGTAGTATTTATTGCTTTAATTTAACTTTTTTTTTTCTTTACGAGAAGGGGAATAAGGGAGGGATGATTGTCAGATACTAAACAAACGGTAGTATATTTTGCATTAGTTATTTATGTATTCAATTAAAATTTTGTTTTGCTTTCAGGTGTTTTGTGATATTTTGTGAAATGGGTGAGACTGGAAAACGATATTATTCACAGAGAGACCATGATGGGGACAGGAAAAATCAAAAGAGACGTGTGAATGACAGAGATGACAGGGGTAATGATGAATTGATTGTATATAGGATACTCTGCCCTGATGAAGTTATTGGGAGTGTTATTGGGAAGAACGGGAAAGTTATAAATTCAATTAGGCAAGAAACCAGAGCAAAAGTCAAGGTTGTGGATCCATTTCCTGGTGCCAAGGACCGGGTTATAACTATCTACTGCTATGTTAAGGAGAAGGAAGAAGTTGAGATTAATGATGAGTTCACTTGTAAAGAACCATTATGTGCTGCTCAAGATGCTCTTCTCAGGGTTCATGTGGCCATTGTCAATTCCATTACAGCTCTTGGAGATTCTGAGAAAAAACGGAAGGATAGAGATGAATGTCAAATTCTTGTTCCTTCAAGCCAGTCTGCAAATATTATTGGCAAGGCAGGGGCTACCATTAAAAAGCTGAGAAGTAAAACAAGAGCAAATATCAAGGTTACTGCCAAGGATACAGCAGACCCGGCACACTCATGTGCTATGGATTTTGATAATTTTCTCTCGGTTAGTATATTCAATATTACGAAACTTACCGTTGAATGATTTATTGCTTAGGTTCATAAAATCATTTCACTGAATGCTAGCATCTAATCCTCCACCTAATGGCACTAGCCAATTCTAGTGTTTTATTTCACTAATAATGTAATGGTTGGCATAGAATTCTTTTTAAAAGCTTATCTTTCGAAATTGTAAACATTTACAGTGATCATGTTTCTGATTGTGTTAATTAACTATGCATTTTGGTTTTCTCATTCTACTATCGATGTCTTATGCAGTGTGCAATTCTATGCGAATATCTAGCACTTGTAACATTATACGACAACCATTTTTCATGGTAGTCTAAAGACAACTTTGTCAATAGTCACTTAATAACAAATTTTACAAAACTTTTGTTTTGAAGTGTTTTGCTTCGTTTTTAAAAGCTTCCAGCTGTTATTCTAGATTCCATCCTGAATACCTCTTTGAATGTATTGTCTGCTTGTTCTTGAGAGATATCCTTTGTCTAAAAGAGGTGAAGGAATGATCCATGACTCTTAAGACTGTGATCTGTGACTAAATTTGAAATCCCAAACCGGTGTATTAGACAGAGAAGGTTAAAGTTTGCATCTCTTTTTTGTTCCTAAAATTGTCTACTCGTTTGACAGTTAGCATAGTTATTGTTATAATTATAGAAATAAGGATCCGATCCTATACAATCAAGAATATTGTTATAATTATGGAAATTAGGAGCTGGTCCTTTTATAATCAAGAATATAATATCTAGATTATATATGCATTGTTAGAAACTTTTTATTTATTCCTGTATCATATCTTTGGATCTCAAATCTCTTCTACTTATTATTCTGATTCCTTTTTTTCAATATGAATAAAGCACTTGTGCTGTCTCAGAAACACATGGCCTTAGCTCAATGCTTCTCTTTTCCCTAGAGTTTAACGTGGTACCTGGAGGCTTTTTCAAAACCGTTTTGGTGCTGTAGATCCACTGTTTCTGGAGGATGTTCATTTGCAAACCTTTCTCCCAAGCTCACTTTCACTGCTTCAGTGTCATTTTTTTTCATCATCCAGTTTTCCCAAAAAAAGTCTCTTCCAACACTACATCAACCTCTAGAACAAATTCTCCCATCTTTTCTAACCATATTATTAGTATTGAGCAGATGGACGATTCTATCTATTCCACATGGGCTTGCAAAATCGGGTTATTGTTAAGTGGGTTAGGCTACAAAACGTATCTCGCTACCAATGCTGAATCTGTTCCTAGATAACATCGTGAACAATGGATAAAGATTGATGCTCAACTCTTTAGTGTTATTAAATTCACTATTCACACCTCACTCAAACCTCTTTTCTGCCCCCACAAGACTTGTGTGTATCAATTTGCTATATTGTCGTTGTGGAGCCGCACAACTGCTAGCTGCTACAGGAACTCACAGCATCGTGCTTTTGTGTCACATCAACAGTGGCCAAAATTGCAGTGACACAAAATGTGGCAATAGCGACCAGACTGTGGAGGATAATACTGTTATTCCTTGTCCTTACCTCTGCACTTCGGTACATTAGCCAATCCCTGATAGCCCATACATAACTGGCCATGCTTAGCTCATTTTTGCCCACTGCTTTTCCAGCCAAGCCCATTCATAAACAAGTTCACCAATTTGCAGCTTCCTATGCAACACCTTCCATTCTCTGTTTCTATCTTTTTTCTTGTTTTCTTTCCTTTCATCATTTTATCTTCTATAGTAGATTATGTCCTGTTTTTAAATATATTCTTGTGTCTTTTCTCCCTGTGATTTTAAATATAGTAGATTGTGTTTTTTGTGGAAGTCAATAATCCAATGATAGAAAATAACAAATAAACTAAAATTCAACTGTGTGCTGGTTCAAGTTAAAAAAGAATTGTGAATGATAGTAATGGTGGATAAAGCTTAAGTTATTGATGAAAAATTTATGATAAATATTTCAATGACCTCTGACATTGAAGGATAACCTTTATATCAGAGAGCTTTAAGGTATATGCCCTATTCATTAACACTGAGGAAAATAATGAAAAAGAAGGTTTCATGTAATTTAAGAAGAATCCAATCTTATTTCTGCGTTAATCACTACCATTGGAGAACTTCATCGTATACATATTCTGCTATGATGTATGGTGGAAATTCAATATTACTTTGGATAGCTAATGGATGCACCCTGTGCACCCTTTTTTGGTGGGCCATCAGAAGAAGCCATACGAATATATAGTTGTGGAATGAATAACTAATGTGATGCTGGGGTCCTTGATTTTACTTAATAATTGTACATCAAATTAAATGATTATATCAATTTGAATGTAAAGTACATTTATTTTTCATCTAGTTTGTTAGAAAAATCTGTAGTTTCTGTATGTTTTATGATATTTTATCATACTTTTACTCTTGGCTTTTTTTTTTCCATTCGACAAGACAAGTTATTTTGCAGTAAACTTATACCTTATTATATTGTTGGTTTCTGTGAATAGATCGCTGGTGAATCAGAAGCAGTTAAAAGAGCACTATTTGCAGTTTCCTCTATTATGTACAAGTTTGGTCCAAAGGAGGACATCTCTCTTGACACAACTGTACCAGAAGCCCCACCTAGTATTCTTATTCCCTCTGATGTTCCAATTTATCCTCCTGGTGGACTATATCCACCTTCAGACCCTATTGTCACACCTAGAGCAGTTCCTCCGATTATAGGTGCAACTAATGTTCAAGATCTGCCAGGTTATGCTGATGCTGCCAATACGTGGCCTCTATACTCTTCTGGCCTTCCAGTTGTTTCTGGTTCTGGTCCTTCCCAGTCCGAGGAGTTAGTTGTTAGAATTTTGTGCCCTTCTGACAAGATTGGGCGTGTCATTGGGAAGGGAGGTAGTACAATTAAAAGTATGAGGCAGGCTAGCGGTGCTCATATTGAGGTTGATGACTCCAAGGCTAATTATGACGAGTGTTTAATCATTATAACTACAACAGAGGTACACTATCTTGCCTTGATACATTTTTTTCCTGTAACATAAATTTACTTTTCCAATCGAGGTTGATGACTCCAAGGCTAATTATAACTAGTTTTTAATCATTATAACTACAACAGAAACAGAGGTACACTATCTTGCCTTGATACATTTTTTTCCTGCAACATAAATTTACTTTTCCAGTAATTGTTGGAGGTGATACATTTGATGGAGTTCATAATGTATATAATCAAAATGTTCAATAAAAGTGAATGTTTGTTTAGCTTAGATATTTTGATTCTAGAAATATTATTTAGAATGCTAGAGTACTTTGGATTGAAAATTTTTCTGAGTGAAAAATAAGCAAAGGCTATTTTTATTTGAGTTATTTATATAAACGACTACAAAAATGTTGGTGTTCAACCGAGGAAACATTGACATTTACTATTTAAGAAGGAATTTTTATTTGAGTTGTTTATATATACGCAAGATTAAAAAGTGGAAAAATCATTTAAAGTTGAATATTAAAGTGAGGAGTTAATTGATTCTCGCTTTTCAAGAACTTTAGTGATCCCCCTGTATATTATATCAGTTTCGTTTCATACTCTGAAGTTTCCCTCTAGGTTTGTATGGTTAATGTACAGCCAGTTGAGGTGTACAAGTAAATAATTTAGGTATCCTTGTTTTTTTTAATGAAATATCTTGTAGTTGTTGAACAACTTCAATTAAACTCTAGGGAGGAGAGAAACATTGAACTGAAACCATGAGTTTCTAACATGTTACGGTACATTATTTCTATTGAGAAAAAGGAATCAATACATTAAATAGAAGAGATCTGTTATCCTCTAATAACAAATATATGATATGGCAATAAATAAAAAAGTTCCCAATATTAAAATATAATCTAGATATTCTTGATTATATGGATGAACTCCTTATTTCTAACAATATTCCTGATTATATAGGATCTGCACCTTATTTCTATAATTATAGCAATATTTATTCCCATATTTTCTATTCTTTGCATATAATTATCCTTTTCCATATCATATTGTATATAAATTGATATATTTTTATTATAAAATGGAAAATGATGATGCCAATATGTATTTTCTAGTCGCCAAGTGATCTAAAGTCAATGGCAGTTGAAGCTGTTCTGCTGATGCAAGGGAAAATAAATGATGAGGATGATACGACTGTTTCAATGCGGCTTCTAGTTCCATCCAAGGTGATAGGTTGTATTATTGGTAAAAGTGGCTCAATCATAAATGAAATTCGGAAGAGAACTAGGGCTGATGTTCGAATCTCTAAAGGTGATAAGCCAAAATGTGCTGATGTGAATGACGAACTGGTTGAGGTTTGACTTTTTTCACTTCTTTTAAAAGTATGTTTATTCGGCAATATTTTGCATGAAAAATTTTGTGGGTGTGTTCGTACAAGTGTTCAATCGTCGTTTGAACTCCAATCTTTTCAAATTTTCTGTCACATGTCTTTTCTAGTGTAGCGTGGAATGGATGTTCAAAGTTGAAACAAACATACACTATATGAGATGTATGATTCTTTTACAACAAAAATCATTGGAGAGAAAGAAAAGCAAAATTGAAAAGTAAATGGCCACTGACAAATGCAGCATTTTTTTTTTATTTTTATAAAAACTCATTAATAACATTGATAGAACTTTTTTCATATTTTTTTCCTTCCATGTTTTTTTGGGGATTTAGGTGGGTGGCTCAGTTGATTGTGTAAGAGATGCTCTGATCCAGATTATATTGAGACTCAGAGATGATGTGTTGAGAGAAAGGGATACTAGCCATAATCCTTCTATTGGTATAGGTGCTGAATCCTTGTACTCAGGTAGTACGGGTTTTTCATTGCCATCTGTGCTTCCTTCAGTTCCTCCTGTTGCTGCTCCATTGGTTTATGATCAGAGGGCTGAAAGTGGAGCTGGCCTGGGCATGCTTTCTTCAAGCAGCCTTTATGGATATGGATCTTTGTCGGTATGCCACATTTTTTATGGCCATGTTGTCATAATATATTGTGATAATTTTTGCAGGGATATTATGAGTTAGTTTTAGTTTCTGTTTTTCTGATACAAAATGCTAATAAAAAGCTTTCGATCTTTCTTTTCTTCTATCTTTCTGTTAGGTATCCATTCCAGTTTTAGTTTCAAAATGTGTCTCTAATACTTTTTCTTTGGTTTAATTATATGCAATAGATGGGAGAAAATGGCTACAGCTCTATATCCTCGTATGCCAACAAGCTATATGGAGGGTTAGTATACATTTATATACGATTATGTGAATACTTGCCAAATGATTTAGTGTAGTTTTGGATTGGAATTTCAGAATTGATTTTGGTAAAACTAGGTCTGTAGTGTAGAGAAACATTTCCAATGCAATGTAAATGCAACTCTCACTTGCTGAAACCGTGGTTTGAGAATGAGATGATTTCATTAGACACTCCCTAACTTGATATTTGTGTAGCATATTGAATCGAGGATGAAAAGTTGGATTTTGTACCCTCTAAAGGTTTAATTGTGGGTTTGTACCTAATCAATATGCAGTTAACCTCCCATATTGCTTTTGTCAACTATATTAAATTGGTTGAACTTATGTTTTTGTGCTCTTATTGTGCACAGTTTACCTCCCCCATCAACTCTGGATATGTTGATTCCTGCCAATGCTGTCGGTAAAGTGCTGGGTAAAGGAGGGGCAAATATAGCCAATATCAGGAAGGTTGGTTCCCACATTCTGAATTTTATTATTTTTTATGTTATTGCTGGGGTAATTAATTTTTTTTTTAAATTTATCTTAAAATTAATTTGGGGCTTGGTTCTTGCTGCCATATCACTCTCACTGTACTTTCCAGTTGTGATGAACTGAAAAAGAATTACCGTTCTTAAAAATTCCGTATCATGTTGGAGTGAGTAAAGTGGTTCAATTAGAAGATATCCAACCAATAGGATGATTCCGAATCATTTTGCTGAATATTCGGTTGTTGTTTGATCCATGTAACGAACTCACCCTCTAGGATAGGGCTAGGTTGTATTATTATTTTTTATGTCATCTTAAATTCAATTGGCGATGAGTGCTTTATTGATTGCTCACTTGCATTGGTTCTATTTACTTCAGTTTTTTCTTGGAAGTAAGAGACACAAATAATTTGTGATGAAACTAATTAGAAAAATAAGTAGGTTAAGTGCTTCACTAGTCATGGATCAGCAATGTTTCAGTTTTTCACATTTGCTACTATATATAATTTTTTCAGATGTCGTCTAATGGGGTCAATCCATTCAACTTAATTTATGAGATATTTTCTTTTGCTTGATATTTTGTCTGAGTATACAAGAAAAGTTGTGTATATACTTGATCTGTTTGATGTTGGTGACTAGACTAGTTGGCATAACCAAAGTATATTCAACTTGGTTTGTGATTAAATACCAATTTGTTTATTCTCCCATACTCTAGTACACACATAATATAAACTAGTACACATTTTGCTTCATTTGATACCTATATAATGCTTTTTATTGCATCAGATTTCGGGAGCAACAGTTGAGATATCTGAATCGAAATATGGCCGTGGTGATCGTATTGCTCTTATATCTGGCACACCTGAACAAAAGCGTGCTGCTGAAAACTTGATCCAGGCATTTATAATGGCAATCTGAATTATTGAAGTTCTTTCTTGGGGTATTGAAGGTGAAAAGTTTATTTCTTGAAGTACCTCCTAGTTCCTGTCCTTAGTTCTGTTAGGTTGGTCCTGGAGAGACAATGTTCTCTAGGTTTGTTCAGCTTGACTCCTGCTTCTCCCACAACAGTGGCCAACAAGTTCGTACTTGAGGATCCATTGGTGGTTTTTGTATGTGGGAATTGTAGTTCCTTTCCTTTTGTTTCCTCTTAATCTGCTCTCATCTGGGTTTTATCGTAGAAATCTAGGATCACTCTGTCCTTTCATGATGTTTGCCTTGGACTAGTGTGAAGTCATCGCTATCTCCATAAATTATTCATTATTCAGTGGAACCATAAAGCGGTGTTTATTATGTTTCTGATGGCTCATCATCTTGTTCTCCTTTCTTGCTGAAAATATCTTCCCTATTGGTGCAAAATGAGATGCTGACTCCTCTAGCTATCTGTGCTTTCTCTTATCCTTGGTTGCCCAAGTAATTTATCCAGAAGGGGAGAAGTTGCCTCATGAACTTAGAATGATTTCGGAAAACCCTGGACCACTTTCTTCCCCCTAATTCTAATTCCGTATCTTGTAATTCTGTCATGCATGAGGACATTTACTGTAGGCATAATCGTCTTACATCACACCAAACATGATTCATCATACATGTACTGAAATGCTAGAATCCAAATTTTGTGGTTAAAAAAAAAATCATTAAGACACAACATAAATACAAAGTAGGAAGATACGGCTTGTTCCTCCTTGTCATAAAGAAAACTTAAGGCATCAAAGAACAGTGAAAAGAATCGTGAGCTTGAGATGGTTGAATTGTCTCCTGGCACTGTCTTGATCCTACAATCATCACTGATTGTGAAAGATTTCTAGCAACATTACTCATACATATTATCTGAAAATCCTCTGGATTATATTTCGAAACTTGTACATTCTGTTCGTTTTTAATCTGTCTTGTGATGGACTCTACACAAGAAAATATTTACTAAAAGTTGTCTCCTGTGATATTTGATCCCCTGCACTGGAGGCAAATTTTGCTCACATGGAGCTCAGTTTGTCAGTTGTGCTACATCTAATAGTTGCTGCGTAGCAAACCATCTCTTCCAATATGATACAGAGTTGTTTCGTTCAGTCTAAATTCTACGAGGGGTGGCTGATGAATTTATACCTGATTATTCCCTTTCTGACTTTCTTTGGTTTCCTGTTTACAGCATATAATATTTAGTATTCCAATTCAATTTGATTTTAGTTAAGGTGAATTGGGTAAAATCCTGCTCTAAAATTTGTGATTTCATCCGACCCAAGTAAAATTTAAATTTTTGGACTTAGATTGGGGCCTGTTATTTCTAATTTATAGTATGCAACAAGGTTGGATAATATATTTCAGAAACATATCCCTTATTTCATACGTACTGTGCCATCTTTTGTGACCTTGTCTCGTCCAGATTACTTTTTGCCACATTTCAACATCAGCGTGCTCAAAATACGACGAACCTCTTTCCAGTATGTGCAATTAACTTGATACTTCTCTGGGATAATGTCAAACCTTTGCATTTCCTCAAAATTTGAAGTTCAAACTCTCGTCGCCACAATCATCTCCGCATAATTATGTTCGTTAATATTTTCAATCGTTAAAATGATATATTATACATGTGGATTAATTCTCCCGTTTTTCTTGCTAGCTGTATTTCCAAAAATGTCTAGCTGTAATTTCCTGAACAGTAAGATCTCATTCTTGATCCTGTACGAACACTGTCCATTCTTTTTTCTGCATAAGCTTTGAACTATTCCGCTAGTTTCTTATCAGTAAAGATGCCTGGTTTAAGTTGAGTTGGGTATAATATCGTGTGCACTGGGACATTTTTATCTTGGAGGTAGTTTGACCATATGATTTGTTGGGGACCATGCGGTTTGGAAGGTAATATTAGAAATCTACTTGTTAATTGTGTTGAATTAATACTTGTTAATTATGATTACTTTGTTTATAGAGCTGCTGATATGGTGCACATTTAGTACCTTAAGCAAATGTCGGCATAGCTTTACCACTGTTGTTTCAGATGTCCATTCTTGTAAGTAGTTTGATTAGTTGGATTTCACCCCCACCCACTAAATAGTAAATGTTAGGCGTAGCAATCTTTTTGATTTTTACATTATATTTTTCCAAATCGTTGCGAATCGATTAAATTGGACGGTTCCTCGCATTATTTTATTTAACTCCATTCTTTTACATAATCAAATTGAAATCTTTGCATTGTATTTTTTTTTCGCAATATTCCATGAAATTTAGCATCTTATTTATGTTGTCCACTGCGTATTGCTTGGAAAGTAATGTATTATTATGTTGCAATGTTAATTTTTGAATTGGTGGCGTTTGCGCGACTGTAACTTGTTGAAGTCGATTGCAATTTTCTTTTCTTTTAAAATTGAGATTACGTTGTAGTTTGAATGATCGTAAACCCTTCGTGGCTATTATATTACTCATCGTGACGAAGCTGCTACCCCGCTCCGTTAACCAATTCCAGTTTAAATATTAACAAGAGATATTGGTTCTGTGAAGGATAAACATAGAAGTTAAACGGTTTGCTTGTAACGATATAAGGCGTTTGCAAATGGCGAAATTTTCTCAGGGAAATGCTTTGCATATCTTCATGAATTAAGTTACTAGTAATCAATCTTTGCTTAAAATTTAAATTCCTAAAAGCCATCAATAATACGAATAACAAGATTTATTATGTATATATTTTTATTTTTAATTATATTTTTAAATTAAAATAAGTTATCTAAATATTAGAAATAATTGTAGGTAAAGTTCAACAGTCTCCTAATAGACTACGAATTATTTATATCTTTTATAACATTATATTATACGTTATTTGCATTTCTTTTCCATATTTTTTATTATTATTAATTTTATTTTAGTTTTAAAAATATAGAGACGCATACTGTCAATTTCCCATAAAGTTTTAATAATTATCTTGTAGTTCTATTTATTTATAATTGTGTAGAACCGGAATGTGGAAATCCAACTTAGGAAGCAACTGCAGGTTGTCAGGCATGTGATCTAGGTACGTGTACGCAACCTGAGCCCGGGAGATTGAGCTATCCAACAAAAGAATGAATACGATGAAAGATAATCGATTATTTATTTGTGCTTATTTGTTTATTAAAAGAAGTAAATCTTTGGTATTTTATGTTTATCTAATTTTAAAAATAAGTAGTTTTTTTTTTTTTTTTTTTTTTTTTTTTTTTTTTTTTTTTTTTTTTTTTTTTTTTTTTTTTTTTTTTTTTTTTTTTTTTTTTTTTTTATTTTTTTTATTTT
>Ga0099824_1004281_pt1 | contig 20599 bp, 20 predicted proteins | sample SiratrowhiteBW_FD_76837 | JGI IMG/M metagenome (GOLD analysis project Ga0099824, IMG submission 76837) | Root nodule microbial communities of legume samples collected from California, USA - Siratro white BW | ecosystem: Host-associated > Plants > Roots > Nodule | place: USA: California... | reverse complement strand
CAGCAACTTCAAAGGTGCCAGATTGCTTGGCTTCTGGAGAGCATTCTTCGCAAATAGGGACAATCGGACCGCGATCAGAACTTTCTCAGAAGCACCAACAACTCTGGGAAGCTCAGGTACACTCTAATTGTGATCATTATGACTTCTGGTGCCTTGAGTCTTGACTACAGACATGAACAAACTTTTTTTCTTATACAGAGAGCGGAGAATGTCCAGCTGTGCAGTGTGATAAAAAAATTGCAAGCTGAAGTTTCTGATTACAAGGATAGGCTGAAGAAGCTTGAAGAAGAAGTGTCGTCATTCAAACAGAAAGAAGAAGTGGCTCCTAAACAAGTTATTGGAACAATGCCTGCTGGAACAACTGAACCTTTGAAGAAGAGAGGGAGGCCTAAACAATCGTTGGAGTTAGCAGATGCATTAAACGAGTCTCACCTCGATGCTGTTGGTAAAAAGCCTGCAACGTGTAACTCTTTGTCTCTTTGTCTCAGAATAAATCACAGTTTGAAAAAGTTAGACCACCCATCTTCGAAAAAGTTATTCTTAAAAAGGCAGAAAATAAAGAAATAACTACTCGTTCCACCAGTTCAATGGCACAGCAGGAAAACAAGGTGAACATCTTGAATGATGTTAAAGATGGGAGCAGCAACAACCGGGAAAAAAGTGGAAGGAAGAGGATGGTTAATTCACAAAGGATTATGTGGGAGCTAAAAAAAAGTAGTTGTTATATAGTGGATGAGGGAGGGAGGAGGATAGACTGTGTGGTATTGAATTTTGTTTTCTTCCGTTTTGGCTTTGCATGTGCTATTGCTGCTGCATAGCATTTCTCTTTTGACTTACTTTTACCATCAATACAAAAATGTACAGAGATTATTCCATTTGTGTGTGATAGTTTTTGTCTTTCTACCCTAATGATCTAGCATCATTATATTTGGTGCTCTTAATTAAATCAGAAGGTGAAAATTGTGCTTTATTAATCATGGGCTGGCCCTCTTGAGCATGTTTATGTACCACAAAACAAAAATAAATCCTAAATTTTTTTTATTATTTATTTATTTTGTTTGATTTTATTTCTTTACAAATAAATTTTTTAATTAAGTTCCTCTCTATTTTATAAATGCAATATCTATAGGTATGTTATAATCTCAGTTCTGACAACTAAATTTATAAATTATATTTTGATAATAGTACTATAATAAAGTATTTCTACCTCAATGTTATTCCTACGTAAATACTAATAGGAATTTGAACATTGCTGTAAAAGAACTAGACAATTTATAACTCAATTTACTAGCAAATGTCGATAAAGAAAGTGTTGTAAAACACGATTGAAAATACATTGGAACAAACTTTTGAAGGCCTGAATAATCACTATTTTTTAGGATTTATTCGTGATAAATTGTGTAGGTCCTTCAGAATATAACAGAAATTTTTCTACTAAAAACTAGCAGGCAAGCTCTTTTGAACAAAAATAACCTAGAATATTTTTTAGAGAAGAAGGAAGAGGAGAGGAGGTGTTGTGTTGGTGTGATTTTCGGAGTAGGTGGGAGCTCCTATTTATAGAGAATGGAAATAAGGAGTTGTTGATGAGTGAAGCAGAAGTGGAGCGAACGTGTTGCATGCTCCACAGAGAAAACAACCTTCCAACGTTCAAAAAGTCCATTCCAATGTTCAAAAAGAAACTAACTCCCCACATTCTAAGGCTTCTAGAATCTGTCACAAAAATTTCCTCAAATTTGTGGCTGTTTTAGGGTTTTTGAACGTCTTCAATCTTCTTTTCAGTTTGCAATACCCAGATTTCACAACAAGCTCCCACATATTGCAAAATGTTTAAAGAATAAAGAAAGAAAATAAATTCTGGGTCTCATAAGATGTAATGCATCAGAGCTGGTATAGCAAGCTATATGAACCAGTCCTAGATCGATGAACTTAACAGACAGTGTAGTTGGTATAACAACTTATATTAACCAAGACACTTAGTATGTGTTAGAGGTTTATCAATCACAATACACCCCCACAATTCTTGTTATCGTTGTGTTGCGCCTAATAGACCATGCGCGTGCCCGGTATTCATTAGTGCTCTAGATACCTTGCCAAGATCTCATGCAAGCAGCCCCACTTGACACTCATATAGGTGATTTCGTCAAGTCTATGATGCAAATAATACACCACCCGTAAGGGATATGAAAATCATTAAAAACTTTGTTATAAGCTAAAATTCGTACTCCACATTAATTTTAACGACAAAGTTTACCTTCTCAATAATGCAGTATCTAGCACCTTCATACACCATAGGAATGGACAAATTGATTTTAAATCAATTTTGTGCTAGCAGAACTAACAAGTGACTTGTTTTTACCCATATGAACCTTATTCATGGGATCTCCAATCACAAAGGTTGGGTTTCCATCACTTGTTTGTTTGCAAGTGGCTTGAGTCCCATTCCTCTCGATGTTTCTAAAATCATGTTTCTCCCTAGAGGTTTTGTCAGAGGATCGGCCAAATCCCGTTCTGACTTAACATAATCAATGAAAATTGTTCTCTTCTTTAGCAGTTGTTTTACCAAATTATGTCTCAATTGTAAATGTCTATTATTTTCATTGTAAGTTTTGTTTTTAGTTATAGTTATTGTCGATTGACAATCACAATGTATTGATACAGATGGAGTTGGTTTCATTCCTAATGGAATGTTTGCTAAGAAGTTTTTCAACCACTCAATCACTTTCAGCCATTTCAAGAGCAACAAACTCTGACTCCATTATTGATCTAACAATAATGCTTTGTCTGACTGATCTCCATGTAACTGCACCACCACCAAGTGTAAATACATAACCACTAGTGGATTTTGTCTCATCTGAATCAAAGATCCATTTAGCATCACTATAGCCTTCTAGCAAGCGGAAAATCCACTATATTCAATGACATAATTCATTGTACCTCTTAAATATCTCATAAGTCTTGTAAGTGCATCCCAATGATCCTGACTAGGATATTGAGTATATCTTGAGATAGTAATATACTATCTCCCTTCCTTATGGCTTTAACTCCTAGAATAACACTTGCTTCACCCATGTCTTTCATTTCAAACTTAGATTTAAGAAACAATTTTGTTTTAGAAACTATATCAATACATGTACCAAAAATAAGCATGTCATCCACATGTAAACATATAATGCACATTCTCCATTTTCAGAATTAGTGTACACACATTTATCAACATCATTAATAGAAAAATCATCACATAGTAAAACATTATCAAGGCCATTATTTTGGTGCTTGTTTAAGCCCATACAAAGATTTTAAAAGTTTGCATACCTTTTCTTCTTGGCTGGGAGTCACACATATTTCAGGTTAAGTCATATATATTTTTTCCTCTAGTTCACCATTCAAGAAGGTTGTCTTAACATCCATTTGATGAATAACTAACCTGTGGATAGATGTTAGAGCTAGCAACACTTGAATAGAATAAATTATGGTAACTAGAGCAAAAGTATCAAAATAATATGTTGGGTTTTTGTGAAAACCCTTTTGCTAATAATCTTGCCTTATACTTTTCTAACGATCCATCAAGATGATACTTTTTCTTGAAGATCCACTTACAACCAATAGGTTTTGCTCTTTTAGGCAAATCTACTAAAGTCCAAGCATTATTTTTCTTAATAAAATCAATTTCAGTCCTAATGGCATTGTCTCAATGCTTTGCATCAGAAGCACTAATAGCTTCTGAAAAACTTAATGGTTCATTTCCAACAAAATAAGTATAAAAATTATATCCATAGGAAGTTTCCTTTCTCTATCTTTTACTTCTCCTCAAATCCACACACATTGTATCACTTACAATGTCTATAGGTTGTTCAAAAGTACTAATAACCTTTAAGGGAAAGATATGTTCAAAAAACTCAACATTTTTAGTTTCTACTATAGTATTACATTCAATTATTTCACTATTAAGGACAAGAAACCTATAGGCAGCACTATGTCCAGCACAGCCTAAAAACAAGCAATCAGAAGTTTTAGAACCTATTTTCCTTTTCTTAGGATCAGGTAACATCACTTTAGCTAAACACCCCCACACTCTTAAATATTTAAGATTAGGTTAAAAACCTTTCCACAACTCATAAGGTGTTCTGCCAATTTTCTTATGAGATATTCTATTTTTCAAAAAAACATGTTGTAAGAAGAGCTTCACCCTCAAAGATTGTCAGGAGCATTAGAACTAATGAGTATAGCATTCATCATTTCTTTAAGAGTCGTATTTTTTCTTTCAGCTACTCCATTAGATTCTAGTGAATATGGTAGGGTTACTTCATGAATAATTCCTTCTTTAACACAATAATCATTAAATGAAACATATTCACCACCTCTATCTAATATAATCCTTTTAATTTTCTTATCTCATTGATTTTCAACTTCTGTCTTATAAGAAAGAAACATATCAAAAGCTTCATCTTTATGCTTTATTAAGTACACTTTTGTATATCTTGAATAATCATCTATGAAAGTTTCAAAATAATTTTTACCACCTCTAATCATGGTTTGCTTTAAATCAACAAGATCGGTATGAATTAAACCTAACAACTCAGTTTGACGTTCTACAAAATGACATACTTTCTTTGTAATTTTTGATTCAACACATACATCACATTTCATACTTTGTTTATCATGCATGTTAATTAATCCTAGTTGTTGCAATTTAATAACATACGAAGAATTTACATGTCCTAATTTAGCATGTCAAATATCATAAGAGTCAACAATATAAGCACAAGACATAAATTCAGATTTATTAATAATTTCAGAAATATTGAGTACAAAAAGACCTTGATCACAAAATCTCTTTTCCATAAACACATTATTTTTTGTTATCATAATCTTATTAGATTCGAATGACACTTTGACCCCTACCTTTCCCAATAGCGCTACAGAGATCAAATTAACATTGATTGATGGCACTTGCAGCACATCACTTAAAGCCAAAGTCTTCCTAGATGTGAGCTTTAGAAGAACTTTACCTTTTTCTAAGACAGAAGTAGTCCTAGAATCACCAAGATAAATTTGTTCTTCTCCATTCCCTATACTGGAGTAGGAGGAAAATGCATTTTTGTTTGCACAGATATGTCTAGTAGTCCCAAAGTCTACCACCCATTTGCTCACATTTGTCACAAGGTTCATTTGTGAAATGACCGCATAAATTGTATCTTTCCCTTTGGCTATATTTGCCTTAGGAGGATTGTCACTTTTGACCTTGTGTCTGCACTGAGGTGAATGGTGACCTGGCTTTCCACAAACAAAGCAGATTCCCTTCTTCTTGAAGGTGGTTTTAGGTCTACTGGAACGGAAAAAATTAGATTTATTCTTTTTCTTGTGATCAGATTTTTTTCTCATACCTTTTTGGAGCTGATCTGTCTTCTATCATATTTGCTTTGGTAGATAAGGCCTTAGCTCTTGCAGCAGTACACTCCTTCCGGTTGGTGTCTGCAGTGATGATGTAAGTGATGAGGTCTGGTAGTGATATATGTTTATGTTTGTGCTTCAACTGTTGTTTGTAGTTTGTCCAGGACTATGAAAGTTTCTCGATCAGAAGTTTCGAAATAAATTCATCGGGTAGAACAATATTCTATGCTTTAATGTCTTCAAATAGCTTGTGATATTCATTGATTTGAATTTTAATATCCTTGACCTCTATCATCTCCCAACGATAGTATTTTCCGATAATGAATCTTTGTCAGACGACATCTTCGACAGTGTATTTGAGGATAAGATAATCCCAGATTTCCTTTGCTTCCTTGTAGGAGCAATACACATTGAACAGATCGTTAGATAATGCACTAAGCATGGTGTGACGACATACCTTATTTGAGTGGATCCAATCTTCAATTTGTTTTGTAGGAGAACTAGTGTCCGGTTTGGACATCGTAAGTGCAGAAGCAACTCTGTACATGTCTAACAGGGTAGACACGCGTTCCTGCCAACGTCGAAAGTTTTGGCATGAGAAAACTTCAATCTTCGAAACATCCAGAAATGGCTTCGCGAAGATGGTTGACGTTCGAAAGCACCGTTTGACATTTTCGATGCAGTGTTGTTATTTTGCACACCGTCAGCCATAAGTCCTTAAGATTATTATAAAAGATGGCTAAAAACACACTAGAACAAACTTCCGGAGACGTGAATAATCACGGATATAACATAAACTTCTCAATTAAAAATTAAAGATCTCCTCTTTTGAGCAAAAATAAACCAAAATATTTTTTAGAAAAGAAAGACTAAAGAGAAGGAAAAAGAAGAGAGGAGGAGAGAAAGTGTTGTGGTGGTGTGATTTTCAGAATAGGTGGTAACCTATTTATAAAGAATGGAAATAAGAGATTCTTGATGAGTGAAGCGAACGTGTTAAGGTTAGTCTTCTCCCACGTTTAAAAAGAAACTAACTCCCCACGTTCTAAGCTTATAGAATCTACCACAAAAATCTCCTCAAATTTGTCGCCGTTTTAAGGTTTTCGAACGTCTTTTCAGTTTGCAATACCCAGATTTCACGTGACATTGAAACATAACAAACTAAATCTATTGAGGTAAACAGTGTCTTAAAGGTAAGCAAAACGGTTCCCCAAACAAAGGCACGATCAATTGGTGCGCATAAACCTTTGAATTCTAACAGAGCCACGATCATATCATTGATGTTGTTTTGTGGTGGACCAGAGCAAGGTCCACCAGATGGACAATCATATGGAGACAATGACATGCAATTAAACAGCGTATGGAAGCAACTTAGAAAGGAAAGTACATAAAAGAACCCCATCACGAAAAACAACCATAAAGAAAAAGCAACAGACTGACATACAAACTTCCTAATCAATACTCATCCCCATCGTCGCCTTCTTCGCCTTCCCCAGGCTCTGCACCGACCTCCTCATAATCCTTCTCAAGGGCAGCCAGATCTTCACGAGCCTCGGAGAACTCACCCTCTTCCATGCCCTCACCAACATACCAGTGCACAAACGCCCTTTTTGCATACATAAGGTCAAATTTGTGATCAATGCGTGAGAAAACCTCAGCAACACTTGTTGAGTTAGAGATCATGCATACTGCCCTCTGCACCTTGGCAAGATCTCCCCCTGGAACAACAGTTGGAGGCTGATAATTGATGCCGCACTTGAACCCAGTGGGACACCAATCAACAAATTGGATAGTGCGCTTGGTCTTAATAGTAGCTACAGCTGCATTAACATCTTTAGGGACCACATCGCCTCTGTACATCAGACAACAGGCCATGTACTTGCCGTGTCGAGGGTCGCACTTGGCCATCATAGAGGACGGCTCAAATGCGCTATTTGTGATCTCTGCAACTGAAAGCTGCTCATGGTATGCTTTCTCCGCCGAAATCACGGGGGCGTAGGATGAAAGCATGAAGTGAATCCTGGGATATGGTACCAGGTTAGTCTGAAACTCAGTAACATCCACATTGAGAGCACCATCAAATCTCAGAGATGCAGTCAGTGATGATATCACCTGAAAATATTATCATATCAAAGTCAGCACACGATGATAAAGCAGAATTTTTACTTCAATTGAAACGTGTGGAACAGACACAAACCTGAGAAACTAAGCGGTTAAGGTTAGTGTATGTGGGTCTCTCAATGTCAAGGGAACGCCTACAAATATCATAAATGGCTTCATTGTCAAGCAGCACAGCGACATCGGTGTGCTCCAAAAGGGAATGAGTGGAAAGGACACTGTTGTAAGGTTCAACAACAGAGGTTGAAACCTGTGGAGAAGGATAGACAGTGAAACCCAGCTTGGATTTCTTGCCGTAATCCACAGAAAGTCTTTCCAAGAGAAGGGAACCAAGACCAGAACCAGTGCCACCACCCACAGCATTGAAAACCAGAAAACCCTGGAGACCAGTGCAGTTGTCCGCAAGCTTTCTGATACGGTCCAAGCAAAGATCAACTATCTCTTTCCCAACTGATTTAAAAGATCACCGTCAGAAAATAAAATGGAAGAGAATGCACAAAACAACTTGTGAAACGCGAGAAAGGGGGAAAGAAACAGTACTAGTGTAATGGCCGCGAGCAAAGTTGTTTGCTGCATCCTCCTTTCCGCTGATGAGCTGCTCAGGATGGAACAATTGGCGGTATGCGCCGGTCCTAACTTCATCAATGACAGTGGGCTCAAGATCTACAAAAACTGCACGAGGCACGTGCTTGCCTGCACCAGTCTCGCTGAAGAAGGTGTTGAAAGCATCGTCACCTCCACCTATCGTCTTATCGCTCGGCATCTGTCCATCAGCCTAAAACACCACACCACAAAACAACGCGAGTAGATTTCAATTTTTTGAATCGAAGATGATTCCTCAGCTATTGCTATTGATCGTGCATGGCAGAATATAATAGATCAAAGTGGATCCACACGCAATGGTCCATAACCAAGAAATTCGAGTTATTAACGAACTAAAAAAACGTAAAAAAGTAACGTGTTATATAAGGAGTTGTTGGATTGGTAATATCGGAAACGGATCTTGAATTTATGAGAAAGGCGAGAGAAAATAAAAGCAGTTGGATTACCTGAATGCCATGCTCGAGGCAATAGAGCTCCCAGCACGCATTTCCGACCTGAATGCCAGCCTGGCCAATATGGATGGAAATGCACTCTCTCATTTTCTCAGAGATGAAAATGGAAGGAACAAGAAGAAGAAACAGGAGAATGCAGAGGTTAGCGTTTATGAAGACGCCACTCCCTCTAGTTTGTGTAAGAATCTCTCGTTTTTCTGGTTGCGTTTCTTTCTTTCTTTTATAGGTGTGGATGGAACCTTCTTGAACTCGGAGAGCGAAAAAGAGTGGGTAAGTGGAGGTTTAAACCTTAACCACGGTTAAGTTCGTTTCTTTTTATGCCACCCACCGGGGGAACGTGAACTCAAACTTTATTGCTTTCCTATTTTACCCTCCTTCTTCCTGTTCACGCGCTCTGTCACTCATCACGCTCCACGTGGATATCTTCTATGCAACGCAAGGTATCCTTCTTTCCAAATTAAGACTCACACTTTTTTTATTACTATTTATTTATTTCGGGTTATACCATTTGAATGGGTTCTAACACATAACGCTCATTGTAACAAAGTCAATTTTTAAATCCAATCACGCTCTTCTGTCTGTATAATACAAATCCGATCGACAAATAGTGCTGCTATTCTTTTCAATTTAATCAAAAGTTTAAATTAAAAAGTATTTAAAAGAAATACGTATAAACATTAAGATATATAAAGATCAATTATAAATATATTTATACACCAACTTATCTCAACGCAAATTGAAGAAAAATTAACCAAAATGTCACAACATTATGTAGCATATAGAATTATTATTACAAGGTTGTAAAATGGAAGAGTTTCCTTTCTCTTACTGGGCGATTTGATGGGCTTGAGTTCTTAATTTTTCCATGTAACATTCAGCCTACGAATTCTTACCCATGTTTGTTTTTATTATTATTTTAACTATATATTACATTTTCTCTCTATTGGACTATTATTATTTTTTTCTATGAAATTGCATCTTATTACCTGTGGAGTCTATAAGTTATAATTTACATTATTAGTAGTTGATAGGCTCTATTTGAATGAAAGGATCATCGTGGTTCATGGCGAATGTTTAAAAATTATGTGATTTTGGTTTAAATAACTGGTGATAATAAATAAGCGATTTGTGGGAGAACATCCCCACTTCTTAGAAGAAATTTGTCACATAACACTTCCAATAATAACAGCTAGACGGAGATGTGGGGGTGGTAATTGATTATCCTATACATAATAATCAATTATACTTAATTTTTTAGAATAATAATAGATTATTTGAAATTTCATAATTGATTACACAAATTTTTTTATATGCATAATCTCGATTACGAGTGTAATATATAATTTATTCTTACCTGATCCGAGTCAAAGTCATTTTCATGATATATCATCAGTCATCGTTTCACTATTGCTGAACTGAATGGAAATACACCTGCAAAAGATTAAAGACTTTCTGATGCTCAAGTCAGTAAGAATAAAAATGTGTTCTTTGATAATCTAAGAGTATGAATATTATGAAATAGATAATACTTCCTCTTCCCATGGTCATATTTATCAGAAAATGTCATTTAAGTGTCATTATAGGCAGTATGATTTCCCATAAAGATATAAGACATTTAGAATCACAAATTGTCGTAACACCCCTCTCTTTGAAATCCTCTCGTTCAGTCAGAGTCAAAGCGGTTTAAGGGTGACCGATATTGGATTGGGCCGTCATCAGCTTGGGTGAACCTGTGCCGGTTATGATGTAGAGATAATTTATTATAGATATATTATTTGTGGCCATAATTGTAAAATAAGTTTTGATCGAATTCAAGAGCGGAGTGGATTGAATTCTTGAAAAATTCATGCAAAAGTACTTTTATAGGATGAGAAATGAAGATTCTTTAAAGAAAGTATTAAAAGATGATATTAAGAAGCAATCAGCAAAGGTTCAAAATTATTCCAAAAACAATAGCAATCACACATAAACAATAAACTGAATACAGATATTCGTTTTGAAAAATCAGTGAGCTATTTAATAGATTATGAAAAAATAATTGCTAGAAAACAATTCAAGAATTCAATTAAAGAAATATTTCAGCTAAGTGTTTAAATGAGTTTTTGTTCAAAAGAATCAATTATTAAACAAAACAAATATGATTTGAAGTTTGCAAATTGAAGTAATTAGAATATCAAGAAAATCTTGTTTTTCTAGAAAATCAAATTGATGAACAGTACCTTCTATGAATTGAAATACAAAACAGTTTTAGAAATACATTGAATAGAATGTTTTAAACGAGTTAACTGATTCAAGAAAACTAAAAGATATTACCAGAATATTTATCAATTAATCCAGTTAATAAAAATTGAAAACAAGAATAACAACAAGAACTATCAAGAAGGGAGCAAGAAAGACCAAGAACATAAGTTTTTATCCGGATTCACCATTTCTGAAGAGCTGCATCCAGTCACTTACTAATTAGCAAGGATTTCCACTAAACAAGATCACACAACATGAGTTCTAGACCAAACTGCACAAGTCTCTATAAAGTCTTTAAGTGATCCATTCATAAGTAATAGTTCTTGAATTTCATTGTATTCTTGATTTCATCAAATTTTCTAACAACTCTTGGTACTAACAATAATTAATTATAGTGTAAAAATAATTATTTATTTATATATTTACTTTTTTATGTAAGGATTGTTATGTAATTACCTTCGTAAAGGTCAATTAATAATTTTATAAATATTTTTTTTTCAAATTTCTTCTAATCTCACCATCTATTTATTAACCAAATAACTTTATTATTTACGCATGCTATTGAAATTTATTCTCTAAATTAAATAAAGTATAACTGAAGTGAGAAAAATAAGTGTCCTACTTGATGAAACCTTTGAAGGTGTGAGACCTTGAATGTGCTTCAGCCATCTAACAAAACCATTGCCCATATTTTTTAGAAGTGCTTGTGAGATGGGCCTTCTCCATCAATACCCACTTGCCTTCACGTCTCAGGAACTGCAACTGCAGCTTTTTGTGGTGGAATCACCCTTGCTTGAAAACCAAGCCTTTGTGTGAGGGAAAGACGAGGAAGAAAGATTCGGCCTTTCTTTAGGGAGGGAAAACAATTTCACCCTATAAAACAAAACATGTTGTCAACACTTACTGCTATTGTCCTGCCGACACTTGCCTCAAATAGCTACTTCAACTCTCCACTGTATACTGTCTGGTATTTATCTTCAATAAATATTCAAACGTCAGTTTTCATTACCAAAACTTGCTTCTATTACAAATTTTCTATTGGAGAACAGACAAAAATCTTTAAATTAAAATCAACATTTTATGTAATTTAAAAAAAAATATTTAAAAGATTTATGTAAGAAATATTTTATAAATTAATGTATTAGTTAATTTTAACCTACGGTAAAACTTATTCTTTTCAATCTCAAAAAAGTTTGTCTTCAGACCATAGCATATTTCTACCAGTGTAATATTATTAGGAAGTTTGAATCAATCAATCATGTTATCTGTGTTATGTAGGTGTGAGTTTTATAATATAATTTGTTTTAAAATATATAAACACAACGTGTTCAGAATATCTGGAATAAGTTTATTTCCATAAAAAATATTTTATATAAGAAAATTTAATGCTGTTTGTATAAATTATTTATTTAATCACAAACAAAATTTATATATGAAATCATATTTTAAATAGACATGAAATGAAAGTTGTTTGAGCTTCAAGTATAGGGAAAGAAACTATAAACTATAAATATACTAGCTACTTTAAACTCAAATCAAAACATATACTTTTATAAACTTACCAACATAGCAGGTGTTTTTTAATCTTGTAACATATACATGCTTTAAGAACCAATACAAACAAATGTGATGATACAATAAAGTATAATGTCAGTAATAACCTTAAATTTAATTGACTTTTAACAACACATCATTAAAATAATGTAATAAGTTTCTACCTATGTTTATTTTAATAGAGTTTTAATTCATTATTAATGTGAAACCTTGTAAAATTACATTAAGTGAAACTAATAGTATATAATATTTATACTAAATTTATTAATTATTATTTACATTAAAATGTTAATATCATGATACCTTATTAGGATTAATACCAAGTCACATATAATATTTACAATAAATTTATTAATTACTATTACATAAAGATAAAATCACATAGATCAATATTAAATAAAATTAAGATCAGGATATCATTTAACAGATACTTTAATATATTTATTATTATTTTCTTGAACATAATTTTCAAAAAATAATATTAGAATGAATTATATATATTGATCATACTAGTGATCCGCCATTATAAAGATTTTTTTAATATGTTTATGCTCCAAAATGGAGAAAATAAAAGAAAAGAAAATAGAGGAGGCAAGGGTGATAATGAAATGGCTGTAGATTTCACTCAACTTATATTTGTTTTTAAGTAAAAATTCATATTTATTTTTGTATTCATATATATTTAATATCAATTTTGTGTTTATATTTGTTTTTAAATTAAAAATTCATACTTATTTTTGTATTTATATATACTAAATACAAATTTTGTATTTCATTTCCATGGAGGCTGGACAATGGATATAGTCAGTATTTATGTTAGTAGCACTGTCTTAAATATCAATTAAATATTTTCCTTTATAAAAGATAAAAATTGTAATAAATAAAATATGATAGTATAAAGTATCGGATTAGAATAAATATTTTTTCTTCTGTTTCAAATATAAAAATTTATATTATAATTATATAAATATTAACATATAATATAAAAATAATGTATAAATCTCATGTAATCATATAATAAAATAATACATCTAATAACGCCATTTGCTATTTACCCATACAGAGTAATTAAATCTCATGAAATCTCATCTCTAGCAAAATTACACAATTTTGGAAGAAAAAAAAAAACAGAGCAGGAAGGCATTTCTTTATAGTACATTATGGTTATGACTTAACTTTCCAATTCACTGCACACTTTTACTTTGATTAAAGAAAGGATTCACAAGCATCATATATACATCAATATTTGCATTTGATAAGTAACTAACACTTACTCCTATAGCCATTAAATCCTTAACAATAAATAAGCTCAAAAGTTCCTCCTATGTAAGACTTCCCGCATACAGAGATATCAGTCGCTTTCACGTGGTGCCAAACTGCACTCCAATGCAAAATTTTGGAAGCTCAACACAGCATCATGGCAGTTTATGGTCCTTCAGCAATTCAACCACCTTTCTCATAGAGGGTCTATTAATCGGAAATGCTGAGGTGCAGAGTAAGGCCACGTTTAAAACCTTCTCAACCTCTTCATAGTCGCAAGAGGTTGGATTCAATCTTGGGTCCACAATCTTTGTCAGACTACAATCTTTACCTCCTCCCATATTGCCACTTCCTCTTTCAGGAGATGGTGATAAAACAATCTCAGTCACCCATTTTACCATATCCTTGTTCTCTCCGAATGAAGAGTCATTTGGCCTCTTCCCGGTGATCAATTCCATCAGCACAACCCCAAAACTATACACATCACTCTTCTCGCTCACTTTCATTGTATAACCATACTCTGCAAAAAATCAGATAGGTAGAGCAGATATTAGCAATTCAGTTTTCCAAAACATTAAAGTGTCACATTCTCTTAGTTTTCTCTACCAAAATTTCTAGTCACATTAAAGTATCAATGAACTTAATTTAAGGTAAATGATCAAATGTTTGATCAAATGATCAACTGACCTGGAGCAATGTAGCCATATGATCCAGCAACCCTAGACATAGCAGCACTCTGGATTGTCTCACGCTGCAATGTCTTAGCGAGGCCAAAGTCTGCGACTCTTGGCACAAACTCATGGTCCAGCAAAATGTTGTTACTCTTCACGTCCCTGTGAATAATTGGCGGCACACAATCATGGTGCAAATAAGCCAGCCCCTGAGCCGCACCCACCGCAATCGCGAACCTTCTAGACCATTCCATCAACTCCTCACACCTTTCCTCACCATGCAACACATCCCCTAAGCTCCCCTTCTCCATGTACTCATACACCAATACCCTAAACTCATCAGCACTGCAACAAAACAACAGTTTCACAATATTCGCATGCCGAATCCTACCCAACGTCTCAATCTCTGCCCTGAACACCAATTCAGTGTCCCGCTTATGAACACCGCCGAACAGCTTCTTCACGGCCACCGTCTGCCCCGTCTTCAGCTTCACCCTATAGACCCGACCCGAACTCCCTGTCCCGATCACGTTCTCCCGGGTTAAGTTCGAAACAATGTCTTCTTCATTGAACCCCACTCTCTGAAACGCGGTTGACATATACGAGCGCTTGGATTTACCGCGCGTCTTGCTTTTCAGGAACCACAACGTGGACCCCACAAGGAGCGAAACGCAGGCAACTAAAACGACAATGGCAAGCAGAGAAAACCGCCTGCGTTTCGAACAAGGAGGTAGGGTTTTGATAACGGCGCTGCACAGACCCGGGTTTCCCTCTAGACTGGACAAGTACATTTGCTGGTTGAAACCTGAAGGAACCTCCCCGTAAAGATTGTTATTAGATACGTTGAACTGGTTTAGTCTGAGGTTCGTCAACTCCACCGGAATCTCCCCCGTTAAAGAATTAACGGCGAGATCAAGGTACGTCAAATCTTGTAAACTGCCAAGTTCCCGCGGGATTGAACCGGAGAATCGGTTAAACGACAGATTCAGCTCTGTCAAATCAGTCCAGAGGACCACGTTACTGGGTATCTCGCCGGTGAACATGTTCTCTTGCATCTTAAGTTTCTGTAACTTTTTCAACCCAGTTATGCACGTGGGAACTTCACCGGTGAAGCGGTTCTTGCTGACGTCAATCTCCAGAAGGTGAGGGAGTTGGCAGATTCGCGTTGGTAATTTGCCAGAAAAAGCGTTAGCAGACAAAATGAGTTTGGTGAGTGCCGTAGAGATGGAAGCAGAGACAGAACCTTGAAACCTGTTGTTGGACATTTCAAGAAACTGAAGCCCAGTAAGCGCCCAAAACGTTGGCGGCACCTGACCTGATAACTGGTTGTTCTGGATTCTGACATACTGAAGTGAACCACACTCCCCGTATTGCTCAGGGAGTGTTCCCGAGAAGCGATTGGCGAACACTATGAGACGCTCGAGCTTGTTTCTCTTGCAGAGGTACTTTGGCAACTCTCCCTCGAAGTCATTCGTTGAGACATCGAATTCCTCTATGTCGGAGTTTTGTCCCAGATCTTGTGGGAGTTTCCCGGTGAAGCTGTTGTTGAAGAGTTTCAGCTGATGCAGGTTGGGGTTTGAAGTTAAACTTTCAGGAATTTGCCCCCCGAGAAGGTTGTCATTTAGGTTGAGAGAATAGAGACGCAAAGAAGCGACTGCGTGTGGTAGTTTTCCTGTGAGAGCATTCTGAGAGATGTCCAAGAGAATTAAACTGCTGAGGTTTCCTAAACCTTGGGGTAATTCACCGGAAAGCTGGTTTTCATATAGTTCAATTTGTTCAACGTTTTTCAGACCTGAAATGCTGTTTGGGATGTTACCAGACAAAGAGTTTTGAGATAAATCCAAGTTTTTGAGCGAGGTGAGGTTCCCGACAGTGGGTGGAATTTCCCCTACGAGGTTAACGCCAGCGAGGAACAGCGTTTGGAGACTAGAGAGGTTTCCTAGTTGGTGAGGTAACGGTCCTGGTTTGAAGGGGTTATAAGCTAGTTCCAAACGAATTAACTCTCTGAGGCTGCCCAAAGAGGGAGGGATCGTTCCGCTCAGAAGGTTTCCGGATAAAACGAGCACTCTCAGACGTGGAATCTGTCCTAAACTACCCGGGATGTCGCCAGTGAAGTTGTTTCTCGAAAGGTCCAACACTCTTAGTTCGGTGAACTCCGGTGGGAATTCCGGCAGGTTTCCAACGAAGAAATTGTCGGAAAGGTTCAAGAGCCGAAGGTGGGAACAGAGGAGGAGGGAGTTGGGGGAGACAGAGTTGGAGAGAAAATTGAATGCGAGAGAAAGGTTTTGGAGGGTGTGAATGCGACAAAAACCGAAGGGGAAGTCGCCGTAGATTCCAGTTTCGGAGAGATCAATGGAGACAAGCGATTGGTTTTGTGCGTCGCAGGTAATGCCGGTCCAGTTGCAGGGGTTGTGGTCTGTGTTTGGTACCCAGTTTTGGAGACTCTTGTTTTTGTCTTGGAGCTGGGTGTTCTTAACCCGAAGTAGAATTCGAGACTCTCTTTGGAGGGAAACCGTTTCGGATAAACCCCTCGAGAACAATGTACATAAAAGTAAAAACAGAAACAATGGCCGAGGCATGTTGAGCAATTTAAAGAGAGCGAAGCAAATGAGAATGCTTAACTTTTGATGGAACTTAAGGATCTTGTTCTTTGGTACGAGTCCCACACCGGCTAGTCCCCTCGTGATAGCTCCTCCTCTTGTTCATGCATGCGTGGAAATGGTGAAAAGTCGGAAGAGGACATGAGTGATGGGAGCTCACGCGGTTCTCTTTGTTGAAGGATTTAAAAGGGTGTCATCTCATGTTTTAGGATTATGAGAAGGAAAGGTGAAGTTGACTGTGGAGTGGGAAAGGGACGTTTGTGTATGAGAGACGTGATTCGCGTTGGCGTATTTTCAAAGTTGTGAGAGAAGTGATAAAAAGGAACTACTTTTACGGTGCATGCCGAACCTGAAGCGGAGAGCATGGGACACTGCCAATGGACAGAGCCATACTTCCACAAAGAAGAATCACTTTTGGGATCGCTTTCTGGTGGATGACACTTTGACACCAGCCAGATATATGATACTGTTCTAGGTTCCTAGTATCACCCAAGAGAGCTCTGTTGTGAAACTTTGGATTTTATTTGGACTAGTTTGGTGTGGATCACATCATTTGAATTGGACACCAATTCTCTTTCCTCTTCTACAGGAATATTGCAACTAAAAAGGCACGATACGAATTATAAGAGTTTCTGAACCTAGAACTCAGACATTCCAAAATCCACAAATTGAATTTGTTCCACCCAACACCTATATTCTATTGTAAGAACTACTAGTGAAACGGGAATAACAGTTATCCACATCCACCTCATTGGGGTGAATTAGGTACAAAGAAGAAAGTGATAACAAAGAAAACAATAAACTAATTAGTAAGTCCTTCCCACTTATTTTGTTACACAGTCGATTCTCATTTTATCATTTAAAAAAAAAAAATCATTCACAGTGCTAGGATATAAACTATTTATTTAATCAAAGATATCACAGTGTGAACTGTGAATGTATCGATAGTTCATTGAACCTCTGAGGTATGTTCTGAGTCACATTAAAAAGGCTAGAAGCTACCAAAATGTTACGAAACAAAACACTACAACCGTTCCCTCAGATGCGTCAAATTAATTAAGAATAGAAATGCTTGATAATTTGGAACGCAGGTAGGTACACTACCACAGTCTTGGGTGTGAGAAATAGTAAAGCCCCACTGCTGAGATGGGAAAATGACAATAACATTACGCATTGTAGTTAAATTTTTAAACATCATAAGATCTATTACAGATTTGAAAATAGAATTTTTAAAATACAAAAGTTAATGTTTGGGAAGAATGTGTAGCTCCTGGCTCTGCGTCGCCGTGAAGAATCAGCTATTTGGTACAAGACAGGAGTTGTCTTCCACCTCCCCCTTACAATGTTGTTCCCGATAGTCATTGTAAATAAAGAAATACTAGTAATTAATGAAACTCACTTCTTCCCATTCCACTTATAGTTCGAATTATGCCACTATTTTATGCTTTAAAACAGCAATTAAATAAAGTTAGACTAACGCAATGACTAATGTACTGATAAAAAAGAGCAATGACCAATGACACAAGCAATTAGTGGAGTCTCATCCAAACAAAATGTGCCACGGTTTAGTTGTTAGCCAAGAAATTACTACAAGCATGCATAAGAACTTAAGCAGCTCTCGTGATGGACCCTTTGGCAGCAAATACAGCATCACAAAATAATGAACCGTATAATAAATGCACTTGCTGACTCCACAGTTGTACTGCTGAATATTGTCACCTTGTCAGTGCAATTCCTATTAATCTTGATAGGGTGACAGTGACCTTTGCAAGTTGGCAAAAGAATTAGTTGTGAGTCGTCATAAAACATCATTTGGTCATTGAAATAGAAAAAAAGATACCTCTATTTACGCGTCATGAAGCGGTAGATTCATGGCCATTTATCATAGTGTCATGGACTTCTTAGTTACTGGCTTTGGGAGAGAGGCACTACCAAGCATTTGTAAGCATATGGCATATCTAATGTTATATATTTAGTATAAAATAACTTGTAATTGAAACAAAAAGGTCAAATTAGTTGAGCTACTTCAGCTTTGTGGTTTATAATTAGAGACAATGGCTATTAGATTCCCTGTTGCCACATCTATATAGAATCATACGTATAAGCGACAAGAAATGACATGCTAATCTTCTGTTTATGGTATAGCTTTTTTGACTCGGTTAACGAAGATTGGGAATATTATTGTCTATTAGTCATTGGATTAAGTTCCTTAATTAACCTCTCTTAATGGAAATGGCTTTTAGCACTTGAACTTTTCTAGAGCTGTGTTATGTATGTCATGTTTCGACGTTGAAACAAAAGCTACACATGTTGACCTGTAATGACTTGTGTTCAATCGCATAAATACCAAAATCTTAAATATTCGCTCAAACAATATCCACTGAAAATGTTTTCTGACTCGGGTACACTAATTTTGATGGATTATATAACCCAAATTGAATATCGGAGAAGGTTAAAAAAAGGCATGGATAAAACATGTGAATAACTCAATTCTGTGTGGATAATAAGCAAAATGATTATCATTCAGTTTCAATGTTTAATTAACATCCTAACTAATTAAATAAGGTACTTGTATTTATAAAAAACTGTATCGTAATTCTAAACCAAAACATTGATTTTACAAGTTCGTGGAGTATTATATTATTTCGAAAACCAAAATTGGATATTGAAAGAGGGAAATGCCGCACCTTTTGACTGTACAGTAACACCATAGGAAAATTATTTTGAGGTTTGAAAATAAAATAAAGCATAAAGAAAACCGCGTTTGGTATACCACTAGTATCACTCGCTTCATTCATATTTGTTATGATGATATACGCTCATTATTCAAGATATACAATATGATATTTGAGATGAAGTATTCTGTGATGCTCAACATTTCAAACTGAACACTGAAGATTCTATGAATTTCTCATACACCATTATGAATTAGCCCAACACAAAGAATGAGTTTTTTTTTTTTTTTTTTTTTAACCAGAATATAAAAACGTAAGATTGGGGTTAACTTTAGGATTAACGTCAATAAAACTAAAAAAAAAATACTGGTTAGTGTCATTCTGTGCAACATGAGGGAAGCATAAACAAGATTTGGTTTGATAGATTTACCACATACTTAGGTTTGTGATTATTTAAAGCAGTTGTTGAGGAGTTGGTTGATTTCAAGTATGAGGAGTGCTAGCAAGTAGCACCAGCTTTAACTAAAATTGTTTATTAAAAATTATAAATAGAAAAGTAGATTTATTGAAAAAAAGTATGATTAGTGATCAATTTTAACCAACAATAAAAGGTATGTTCCACAAGAATATATTATTACCATTCTCTCGTATACAAATTCAGCTTCAATAAAGTTCGTTTGTTTTAATAAATGAATAAAATTGATTTTATCTTTAAATTCAATTAAATAAACAAACTCAAGATTTTAAAACTGAAAATGCTTCGTGTGCATTATTTTAATTATCAAAATGTTAACTAATTAATTATATACATATTAAAAAGTTGTCATCAACTAATCAATTAGTATAACTTGACTGATAAATGATTTTATTCTTTGAACATGCGATTAAGAGTTTAATCGTTAACTCCGGATTAAGTAATATCTCAAAATCACTTAAAAGAGTAGTCATTATTATACCATTTTGATCTATTATTTTTCCAATATATATATATATATATATATATATATATATATATATATATATATATATATATATAT
>Ga0099824_1004278_pt1 | contig 20606 bp, 14 predicted proteins | sample SiratrowhiteBW_FD_76837 | JGI IMG/M metagenome (GOLD analysis project Ga0099824, IMG submission 76837) | Root nodule microbial communities of legume samples collected from California, USA - Siratro white BW | ecosystem: Host-associated > Plants > Roots > Nodule | place: USA: California... | reverse complement strand
TTTTTTTAAAAATAATAAATTTAAATATATTTTTTTTTTTTTTTTTTTTTTTTTTTTTTTTTTTTATTTTTTTTTTTTTTTTTTTTTTTTGTCTTTTAAAATGGTTGCCTTTTCGTAATGCAAATCTAAACTTTTATGTCTGGCGTAGACATTGGATGCTGCTGTCGGAGATACATCAATAATGGCTTATAGATATCATTTGGTTGACTTCACACAACCGTATGTTGAATCTGGTATTGACATGGTGGTTAGAGAGCAGCCAGCTAAATCAAACGAAACATGGATTTTTTTAGAAGCCTTCACAAAAGACATGTGGTTGATGATGGCAGCATTGCACATTTTTGTGGGATTCGTCATATGGTTGATCGAAAGACAAGTTAATGAAGAACTAAAAGGATTGGGGTCCATGCTTTGGTTCTTGGTCACTGTAATATTCTATGCACAAAGTAAGTCCTCTAACCAGGTGCTTTAGTTCAGAAGAGTAAAATTTCATAGCTACTATATAATATCATCAGTACGAGGTTGTAATGCTAAGTTTACAAAAACTCGTAGAGTTTCTGTCTAGCCAAATCGAAAACTTGAAAGATGTTATCTATCATAAATATTAGAAAACATATTAAAGAAATATATATCAACACAACAATAATTCAACTACTCATCAAACAAGATAATCACAATAATAAAGTATTGTAATACATTGTTATTAAATAACATTAGAATATGTAAATGATTCATAAAAGCTTAACTTCCTAAAGTGAAACATTTTAAAACGAAGTTTACTTTTTCAAAATCATTTGAGTAAAAGTAAAACGCTAACACTATGTGGTCAAGAGGTAAAATTTACGTTTGCTTCAAATTCGCAAACTGGCCTCTTGATTTCACAGTTTACTCGAGTTTATCGAATAAAGAGTTTAATTGCCAGTCAATTCATTTTCTGTGCTTAGATTCATACAATCTTATAAAAATATGAAATTTCGTGTTTCTCATATTTAGAGGAAAGAGAATCAGTGTTGATAGACTTACATGCATTGGTATAAAAGAAAGATGTACTCATTGGTGGCATGACATTCTGGATTTTCCTAGACATAGGTTTGTTTCTTTAGTAGGTTTTGGTATAGTCCTCCTACTCTTTTGTACTTTTCCTTATTTTTATGCTATTAGGGTATGCTGCAAATGACTGGTATAAAATAGAGTGTCAACCTAGTTGGGATCATATGTTATAAGGTGATGCTTTTCAATCACAGTGCGTTCTTCCTCCTTATTTCTAATTCTGTGTACATTTCTAAATTCAAATAAGCAGGAGAACAAATTATAAGCCCCTTGGCTCGAACTGTGCTGGCACCATGGTTATTTGTGATCTTCATTGTAACTAGTACTTTCACAGCAAGTTTGACTTCCATGATGACTGTCTCACAACTAGAGCCATCTGTGTTAGATATTCAGACCCTTCTGAAAAGAAATTCTGTAGTTGGTTGTGATGGAAATTCGTTCATTGTGAAGTATTTGACTGAGGTACAAAAATTCAAGCGAGAGAACATTCGGGAAATTAACTCTATAAACGATTACCCTGCTGCCTTTCGGAACAACGATATCGAAGCTGCTTTCTTTATTGCACCTCACGCTAAGGTATTTTTGGCAAAGTACTCATGCAGGGGTTTAATCAAAGCAGGGAACACTTTCAGGCTTGGTGGCTTAGGTTTTGTGGGTCTCTCTTCTCTTATTCTCGCCATTTTATGACATGTTTGGCAGCATTGAAAATTGGTGTAATTGTAAGGAAAAGTTGGATTTGTAGGCTTACCAAAGTTTTCTTACATATACCAATAGTCAAGCACTCATCACAAGCATTTCTCCAATTTTCTTTTCCCCAAACTTAACTTACGAGATACTGCACATACTATTTTTCAAAAATGATTTTCCTATTTCTGAAGCTGTTCTAATTATCATGTTCATTTTGGTTGTTCGATTACTTAGGTATTTCCCAAGGGTTCAACTCTGGCTACTGACATATCCGAAGCATTGCTGAAAGTGATAGAGAGTGGAAAGACCGAAGAATTAGAAACAAATATGCTAACGGTAGGAGGCAATACGAGTTGTTCTCCTTTAGAGAGCAAGGCAAAAGATAGGTCATCCACTGGATTTCAACCTTTCCTTGGCCTATTTTACATTTGTTCTATTGTTGCTATTCTGGCATTGTTATATAGTATGATTTGTTTGTTGATGAATAATGTACAGACCTTCATTAGCTACATACATGTAAGATTGACACAATTAAGCAGAATATGGAGATGCACAAGCACAGTTTTTTTGTGGGAGTTGCTCAAGACTCCAATCAGGAAGTGTAGACCCGACACAGTAACAAGAAATACAGAGGACACAGTCATTGATAGTCAGCAAAGCACAGTGGTTATAGATGTAGTATTGGCTGCTAATGCTTCCTGACATACTAATTTTTCAAACTGCTGTAAAAAAACATTTCGCTGTGAAGCATTTAAAGGATTTAGACACACATTTTCTTTTGGTAATACCGTGAAGGTATGATGTTTTGAGGTATAAAGAAATTTAAATACAGAATTGCTAAAGATTACTCCACGAATATAGTGGAAGGAGATTATTCTATTTTTATTAAATTAAAAGAGTGGGTTTCAAATCCTATGTGTCTCTTTCTTGATAGTTTGTGTGTTTTTTTTATTAAATGCATTTTACTTTTTAATAAGAACTCTATTGGGTTTGCCAAATAACCATAGTTTGAGCTCAAAATTTGCCAACCCATCCTAGCTTAGTTTAGTGGTGAACTAATTGGCCTACCTGACTCAAGGCTTCCGGGTTGGCTATCTAAAGAAAACTGAAAAAGCTCCAGAAATGGAAATAACAGAGAATTATAAAATTGCAAGAAAAAAAATTATACTAATCATACAAAAATGTTATGCAAATTACTAATTTACAACATCCATTGATTTGAAATTCACACTAATTACATATCAATTCCTACAATCTCATCGCTTAATCTCTCTGCTCAAGCCCAAAAGAGATCACAATTGCAAAACAGAGAACTGCAGCAGTAGCATAAGCTAATACTCATTCAACAATCTTCTTGAAAAATAAAAACCCGATCAATAGTTAAGATTAGTTTGTTAAATTATAAATCTTAAGCATCTTTTTTAATTGCACAATTGAGAGACTCTCAATTTTATTATTCACTTGATATCCTTCCAACGTTGTTCATTAAATAATTTTATGCCCAAAATACAAACCTAACAGCGTCAACTTAAAGATCATGATCTATAAATCTCTTACAAGAACAAGTCAGAAACTAGTAAAGCAATGCTGATCCAGAACCAAAAACACATACAATCCAGTCCTTTGAAGAAAACAGGCAAGCCTAAAACGACCCAAATGAAATAAAATCCAAATTAATAATAAACCAATAAAAGAAATAGTGATGGTAAGGTTTACTTGAAGGGGAGCTAGGAGTAGAGACACTGGTGTAGGTGGAGCATTCTGGTGCCCAAGTCACTCACACGTGAAAGGTGGTTTGGTGGCAATGGCTGGACAACAGCAATTCTTGAAAATGAGGTGGAATATTTGAAGTCTGCTAGATCATAATCCTGCAGCAAAATTCAAAATTCATTCTTTAATTGATTTTTGGAGATAAGATAGAACAAAATATTTTCACCCTCATCTCTTGTCTTGTCTCTTTGGCTTTCCTACGTGAACGAGTAATAGAACAAAGATTGTTTTGTCGAGTATTCATATTATTAAAATAATGTAGCATAAAATAGCACATCAGAAGTTACGTAAGTGATTAGAAATTTCACACGGAATCGAAGAAATATAAGATAAGTATGTGTGATTTAACCAACTAATAAAAGAAAAAGTGAGACAGAAGCATTTTAACAAGTACCTCGTGTGCTAAACAAACTACCTTGCAAAAATATTTATTGTGGGCGAATTGGGGATTTTTCAAGTTATTATTACAGTTTAAGGGATAGGATTCGGAGAAATAGTTGCAAATGGCAACCATTTTGAGCGAATGGGGAAAGGTACGGTTTCGCGGTACTTTCAAATGGCAATGCTCTCCCACTTTGTTTCTTCGAAACGCTGTTTTTCTTTTCTTGGTATGATTTTTTATATAATTTTTAAATGAGGTTATAATACGAATTGTATCAATACAATGAAGTGATTGACTAATAACCCTGATAGTTAAACCTAGTTGTGAGGTTCGAGCACTAGATTCATTTGAATACAAGAAAATTATATAACTTAAAAAAAATGTTAAAACATAGAATATGTCACCTTCTTACAAATACTATTATTTAAAAAAAAAATGGTTTTTGACCTCTAATTATGTTGCTTTTGTTTGTCTAATGTTAAGTGTCTTCTTCCATATCAAAGTAAAATGTTTTTAAAATATTTTTATTTTATTTTTCAATTAATGGATTGTGTAATTTATTAACTTTTTAACAAAAGCAAACAAATAATTTTTTAATACTATTTTTCTTGAATTTTTAACTTTTCTCTTTCTAAATGTCTTTTTAAATTATAATAAATATTCCTAAAATTCTCAACTATTTAATTTTTTTAAACTTTAATTAAAGTTAAATTTGATACTTTAAAAAATTTTGTTGAATTACATGTCATATAATTTACTATATAATCTCAAATGTCTATCTAAATCTTTAAAATTGCACTCGATATTTTGTACAAGTTGTCTAAGATATAATCTTCTTTTTTATTAAAGAAATTATAAATTTAATGATAAAAAGTAGTATTCAGACAACTTTATCATTCTCGAACTATCAAAATAAGAGAAAGACTCATTTTAAAAGAAAAAACACCTCTAAAGTTCAAATTATTGGAACAGTTAAGACGTTAAATTTCACTAGACCTTAGCAGCTAGCTTGTTGGATGTGTTCATAAGTCATTACTAGGAGGACTTGAATATATACCCTTTTGTCCCCGAGTTCTTACTTGTTCCCTTCAATAATTCAAAAATAATCATGCCATGGGAATACTTGTCAAAGGAATTCTCCTAACATTTATCTAGTTTCACCTTAAGAACCAAGTCATTGCCTAAACCCAAGCCTTCAAATTGGCCAAACACAACATCTTGTAGTGTCTAGACCAAATTATTTCACATCTTCCACCCTAGACCTTCAATCCGTCAAAGTCAAGTTCAAAGAACCCTTCAAACACATCATGCCTCCATCATTCAAAGTTGTTTTCATCAATCCAACTTATGATTAGAGCCATGTTCATGATAGTGAGCATTTTACAAAGGCATTAAAGAAGTTTAAGGCATGTATCTTCTAATACTAGCTACTCTACCTTACCACCATCAAGCTAAAAATACCCCTAGAGCATAGCCATCAAATTCTAATATTCTCTCAAATGGTTTTTCTTTATCCTTTAAACATCCTGACATCATGCGTCCTTATCTCTTTTGCTTTCATTAGATTTTTTTTGTTTATTGTCCGTTGAATTAAGCTTGTTATGTTAAATATTTTCATTTAACCATTGTCAAGCGCTTAACCCTTTAGAGACTAGCTATGATACCAATATTGTGAAAAATAGGAAAACCAAATAGGGAAACCAAAATAATGGATGATTGAATTGTAATTTAATTAATTTAAAAAACTTTTTGCAAATATCATTTGTTTAATGATGTTAAGAAGATGATTTGGTTTGTAAAATAATCAAACTAAAGATTATTGAATTTGATGTGTCATATCAGATGCACTTTGCTAACTTATGTGAATCATTCATATGTGATATTTTCTAATGCTGTGACTAATGATCAAAATCACATTCTTGCATATGATAAACTACATCATATTTATTTGTTGAAAAACATGAACTTAATAATATTCATACATTTATTTCAAATAAGTTTCTTCTAATGAAACAAAAGATGATTTTCTTAAAAAAAAACTCATGAGATCAAGCGAGCATATTTATACACTTAATTTTATCCTTATATCTTCCATTCCAAAAGGTCATGTCAAATGAAAATATGCAGCCTAACTAAATCACTTGACTAATATATACTGGTGCTTACTTTAACAAGTGAATAGATAACAATTTTAGCTTCTGACTAACAAATACAAATATAAATCAAATACTTAGTTTTAAAAGCATTTTTGTAAAAAAAAATGTATTAATATGAATGCATACATTACCTCTCTTTACAAAAGATAATAACAAGCATTATAAAGGAGGTAAGGAAGAGAGAAGATACACTAGAAAATATATATTAGTTCCTCTATCGCAAAATACTACATCCAGTTATTGACAGTTTAGTTCAACTAAGTAGACTAATGTTTTGAAGTACATTTTGAGTATTCTTTTAGGACTCATAGTCACTTTTGACTAATCCCTTAAGTATTATTTACACAAGTCACTATTGCCTTAATTGAATATTCTTGACACAAGTTACTCTTGGCTTACTGAGTATTCTTTACTCAATCCACTACTGACTAACATAGAGTATTCTTTACACCTAGCTACCATTGGCTAATTGAGTATTCTTTAGGATCTTAACCATTCCTGACTGACCCCATAAGAAGTATTCTTTTCTAAAGACACTCCAGGTGAACTGAATATTCTTTGCTCTTTAGCCACTCTTGGCTAACATGAGAAAATTTGAAGGTTTGAATGATTGTCTAATCATTGGGTTTGACTAATAAAGAGTGTTTGCGTCTTTCGACAAATATAAGATTTGAGTTTTCTTTTCTAATTCAAACCATTTTTCCCTCTAGGGAAATGTTACTTCTTTCAAAAAGTACAAGGTGAAAGTTCACTCACCTAGGTGACTATAAAGACAATTTGTGTGTTCTCTTCTAAGCTCTACATTTTAGTTGTGCTTTTGCTCTCAACTCTAAGATCCTTTTTTTGAAGCTTTTGAGGATTTCTTATCATCTTGACAACATTTTTGGCACAATGCATCCTCCACTCTCTTTTTCTTCTTTTTCATGGTAAGCTTTATAGAGACACATGAAAATGAGCTGTTGAAAGACTGTTTTCTGTTTCTTAAGTAGTTTCAATCCTTCTTTCATATCCTGTGAGCTTTAAGATGATTTGTTTCAGGGATAATTCAAATACATTAAGAAGAATAAGTCATAACAATAAATTTCATGGGGTTTACCATCCTTTAGTAACAACGATTATGATTAAAATTCAGTAGTTGAAGTTATAAACTTGCTGAAGTATCTCCAACACAAGCTCCGAAACCAATTTGAGAATTATTATTGAAAAAAACTGCATCGATATTGCACTTTAAGATATCTATTTGTACAACATATTAGTGTACTGTCCATATATCTAACCGACTGCTATGTTTATCATACAGTCATAGTTCGGCCAGTCGAGCAAGGATGTTACTGTCATGTCAACTCCAAAACACATTAATACTATAGAATACAAGCTAATTACAGTCTAAATAAGGAATAGAAGTATAATTGGGTCCACGAAAACATAGATTTGTGGCGTACAAGATGAAAGTCCAATAATGAATCTATACATAGGAAAGCACACCCAGATTAAGGTAAAATAATATTCTTAAGAATTTTTTTTCTTTTTTGAACGTTGAAGTACTCGTAAATTTTTTTTTTTCAAAACTAAAAAGAAAGAGTTAACCAGCATACAAAAAGAGAAATCCGACCGAGAAGATTAGAAAATCACAACTGGTAGACAGCTAAAGACTTTGGTTATAAAAAGTTAACCGAACCTATAATAATAATTAAAATTTACTAAAAATACAAAATTATTCATTTACAGACTAATGTTAATTTCAAGGAATGCGCATTTCCCCGTCTCTTGTCTATTTTGTTTTGCTGAATGAACGAGTAATAGAACAAAGGTTATTTTGCCAACTATTGAAATTATTAAATTAACGTAGCTTATGCTATACTAGAGGTGACAAAAGTCTTTAGAATATTTACTTCAAAAGAAACAAATTAATTAATTATTGGTGATCTAACAATGTTTTTTACGCTGGATAATCTACTTTTCAAGCATTTTATTGCGTTGTTATTGTAATTTTATTTCACTTTTTTCCCTTTTCACCCAAATATTTTTCTAACTTTTTATTTTGTCTAAATTTTCTACCTTATTTTACTTAATTACTTTACCATTTTTCTTGTTTTGCAGCTTAAATACATTCTTCCATTCAATTAATCTAAATTCAATATAATATTTTTATATATACTTTATATTTAAACAATTTTTAAAAATATTAGTTCTTTAATTGCTTTTAAATAAAACATAAATCGAGCTTAAAATTTTCACTATTTATTTTATGTCTACTTGTACTTTATATGTTTGTCTCTGAATGCCACTACAAAAACCGTAAATTTATTATTATTCTTTAGGATTATTCTTATTGTTTAAGATTATTTTTAATTTATTACAAATATTAATAAAATTAAGAATAAAGCCTATGATCACTTTGCAGACAAACCTATGTGATAATCTTAATGATAATAATATTAATAATACCAATGATAAGAATAATATTAATAAAACTAATAATAATATTAATAATAGTAATACAAATTTAATAATAATAATGTTAAAAATACTATTAATATAATATTAATAAGATCCATAAAAATATTAATATTGTTAACAATATTTACCTTTATTAATATTATTTTTAATAAATTAATATAAATATCATTAATAAAATATAATAATAGTTTTAGTTATAAATATAAGTTCGTAGATATTATCCACGAACTACAGACCTATATTCGTGGGTAATACCTACGAATTTAAGTCCGTGGGTAATACCTACGAATTTATGTTCGTGAGTAGTAGTTAGGAATCTATATTCGTGAGTAATACCGACAGACTTAAATCCGTAAGTAATATTTAAAGACTTATATTTGTGAGTAATACTTATCGATATATATTCATGGATAATATTAAAATATTAATTATAATAATATTAATATTATTAATTATAATATTAATAATATGATTAATATTTATTATAATTATTACTATTGATAATAATAATAATAAATAACAATATTAATATTAATAACAAAAATAAAAAAAATATTAATATTTTTAATAATAATACTAACAAAAAAATCTTAAAAATAATAATATTTGAGGATAATAATAATAATAATGATAATAATAATAATAATAATAATAATTTTAATGACATATTAAAATATGAATAATATTCTCATAATATTAATAAAATTAATAATAATATTAATAATATTAGTGTAAATAATAATAATAAGAATAATATTAATATTATTAATTTAAATATAAGTCATATTATTAAAAACACAGTTTACTAGGTAATATTATCATATGTTATATTGTACTGATACAAATCAGTGAGTAATAATCTGTATGTAGTGTTGATTTTATCTACTAATACTGAGTAATAATGTGTGGATAATGTTGAATTTACTTACAGATATAAATCTGTAGATAATGATGAATTTACCTATGGATACATATCTATGAATAATAATCCATTAATAAATTGAATTTTTCTTGTAATGTAAGTTATATATTTATTATTACTAGCACTTTTCACATTACATAATTCCATTGTAAAATGACTTCTTAAATTTGTGCATCCTTTATTTTGGAGTAGTTTTATGTTTTCATTAATATCTTATAATTGTCACTATTTTTGTTAAATATTTATTTTATTAGGATACAAAATTACTACCATAACGTGTTGGAATAATGTGAGGTACAAAATTACTGGTTTCTCTAATTTAATTAGGACAATGGTGGGATATAATTAGGAAATCAAATGACAACTGATGATATGTATAAAGCTGATTAAATATGTGCATGGTTAAAGTGTATTGTGTTAAAACATTTACCTATTGTGTAAGTACTAAAACTTTAATATATTATAGCTACAAAAAACGTTACATAAGTATTTTAAGAGAAAAAATTTAAAATAATAAATTCAATTAACTTTCATATAAATTTTATTTAATATATTTTATCTATATTTTCATTTTTAGTTTAAATATAATTTAATTTAAACCTATAAAAAAATATTTTATTTTGTTTATCTCGTTTTAAATTAACTTATTCAAATAAATCTTAATACTTTTTAAAATATTTAATCTATTCCAAAGTTTTGGAACATTCAAAAATTATTAGAAATATATTTCGAAAATTAGTTTTAAAAAATAATTAAAGAAAATGCGAAGATGGTGTAAAATAAAATGTATATAGAATTACCCATGTAAGCAAGTAAAAAAACTTCACCTTCTTGAACCTTCCTTCAAGCATCTTTAAACCCTATAACCAGGCCCAACCTTGAACCGGTTCCGTCTCAGCTCAAAACTGTGCGTTTCGTCGAAGCCTGGTGAAGAAAGTTTCAGGCTTTGAATCCTCACACCCTAATCCAGTTCTTTGGTTACGGTAAGTCTCCATTGATCTGAAGCTATTAACAATTTGCTTTAGTTCATCTTAATTGGTTGCCATCGAAACCCGACACTGAATCAGTATCTTAATGTTAATTGCTTTATGAATATTATGACCCCTGATTGCTACTGTTGCCTCACAAAAAATTATGTATTTCAACTCACATTCCACGGGACCAGGAAGAATAACACTGGTTCGTTGCAACATATCTGTGTTCTTGACGGTTTTTTGTTCTTGATGGCAAATTTTTGTGTTCTATTGTTGTTTGTTTTTGCTTCCAATCTATGTTTGGATCGAATGTGTGAACATTTCTGGTGTTGGTTGGTGCTTTGTGTTAGGGGCGTTATATGTACTTTGGGGATTTAATGAACATGCTTACTCACATGCCATATATATGATGAAATGCTTGAACTTTTAAGAAATAAACTATAAACTAATGTTTCAAAAAGTGTTGATGGTTGAATTTGTGATACTATAGTACGTATACCTGTTGGTTTTCTTGTTTGCATCTGAAGTAATTTAACAAAAGCATGACAATTTTTTTGTTATTATTATACTGATGATGATTTTACCGGCTGGCATCTGGGTTTTGGATACTGTGTGTTTAATGTGTACGGTTACCGTATTTTAAGAATTGATAGCAAATCAAACCAATGAGGCATCAATGTTGTTGTTTTATTGGTTTGATAACGAGTTATCCAACTGTGTTTGGCTTATAATTTGGTTCTTATAACATTAGTAGTGTAGTGTGTGAAACTATATAGGACGGAAGATCCATTGCTATAGTTATTCTAAGAAGGTCCAACCAAAGCGTTTAGTTTTGAAGAGATGAGTTTTTCTGGTTTGAAACTGTCATATTGATAATAATTTGTTTTGGATGTTGACAGTGAGAAAAGAGGTGACTGCGAATCTTAATCCAAATCTGAATGGGTTATCTTCAATTTGGCAGACATGGTGTTAGGCAGATCATTAGATATAGAGATATCGGTTATGATAATGTTGTGGTAAACCCACTCCTGTATGCTTCCCAAGGGCTTCGTTTCAAGAGGAAACTCCAAGTCATCCTTACAACTGTAAATATTTATCTTGAGTTGTGATGCTTGTTTTATGGGATTGCATTTAATTCAATTTTCTGAAAGTTTAAATTTCCAATTTACAGGACATAGATAAGCTGGGAAAGGCAGGTGATACTGTCAAAGTTGCCCCTGGATATTTTCGCAACCACCTAATGCCCAAGCTCCTTGCTTTCCCTAACATCGATAAGTTTGCTTATCTTCTCAACGAGCAGCGCAAGGTCTCTTTTTTTTTTTTTTTCATTAATCTCTGTTTTACTTTATATATGTATGCTACTAATGCCGTTCACCATTAGATAAATTGATTTCCAGTTACAATTTTGTGTATTTTACTATGTTCTGGAATAAATTTTTAAATTCATGATATGATAATGCTGTAGATATGTGATCCTTAGGAGAACTGTGTCCTTTACATTTCTTTCTCTGTTTATGTGAATTTGTGTGGTTCATGTTGTCAATATTCTAAGCTTGTCTTGGTGCGTAGGCAGTCTACATAACTTTCTTCTCTGTATTCACCATTTGGCAGTGTTATGTTTTAAATGATTCAGATATATCAACCAACTGAAGAAGAAAAACAAGAAGATGTCACTCTAGTTAAAGAGTCAGAGGAAGATATGATGAAAGAGTATGAAAGAGCTGCACTACGTCTTGATAAAGCTAAGCTGGTTTGTAGTCTACTCTTTAAAGCTTTTCATTGCTGTTTTAGACTATTTCTGCCATCCTTTTTGGGGAAATTAACTTTATTAGTAAATTGTTGCTGAGAAAATACAGATGAACTGCCCTTAGATTTTTCCTTGTATTACTGATTAAAACTTCAATTTAAACTATGTTCGGTGATGATAGTCCAGAAGATTTTATTTGCTAAATTTCTGAAATAGAAATTTATAGTTGATAATTTGATAGTATTTCATTTTAAAACTAGCAAGTTGATATATATTTTTTTAATATGGGCCTGAATGTGATGATCTATTAGGTCTTGCGGAGGTTAATTGATGTTCAAAAAGCCAAGTCACGTGAATCTAAAGATGATCCCTTAGAGTTACGTTTTCCTGTGACAAAAGACAATCTAGTGGCTGAGGTAGTATTTGTTCTTTTTCTTTGTAGTTGAAATGTTTTGTTGATATTAGCTAAGTAAAAAATTAAGAAATAAGAATATAGTCTGTTATAATGTATTACCGTTGTCATTATTCAGAATATAATAGAGAATGATTGTAAGATATCGGGAAAATATTTTATAATATTATTATTATATCTTAAAGTATTTTGGAATATCGACCTCTAATGAATGGTTTTCATATTTCATGATATGTTTTCTTATTTAATTAGAATTTGAAGTCTAATATCAGTGTAAACAGGGATTAATATTGTCTTTTATTTCATCAAATCAATAGTCTTCTATTTTCTCCTTTCTTTCTTTCCCTACACTTAAGTTTAACAATTAACTTTTTTATATGTGTACCTTACATCTTTGATTAGATGGATTGCAGTTTCTTTCATATTACTGTTTACCCTACTACTCATCTTGACATGTTACTAAAACTAGGGAGAAATGTGCTTATTCTTTTATCAAATGAAATAGGGTTGTTTTAAGTATACAGGGAAGGGCAATGTTAAAGAGGAAAGAGGGAAAAGATCTCCTTGGCTTCTTGTAATATGACAGTGTTGGAAATGACGAATTTAAATGAAAATAATCTTTATTTGCCACATGAAGAATTTCTACTAAAATAATGCTTATTTGCGACTCAAATGTCAAATAGCTATGCAAAGATGATTGTTCTTGCTGGTGCGTTGTCTCTAACATCCTTTCTTATTCTCAAACTGAAAGAATCCAAGTTTGTCCTAGGTGTTAGTATTTCTTTTGCAAATCACATTTAATTTAATTAAACATTAGTTTCACATGACAGAAAATTAGGATTTATATTCAGCTCATTAGATCAAATGTCTGAATTACTAAAATGTATGCCAAATGTTTTCATTCCTAGAAGGGTAAGCTTCTTTCTTACTTTTTCTTTTTTCTTCATTCTTTCTCTGCTACTGACTTCTATATATTGTTCTAATGTAAGGTGGCAAGACAACTCTGCGTGAACATTGCACCCGATAACCTGCATCTTCCATCACCTTTATCGACAATGGGAGAATATGAGGTGCCACTTCGTTTACCAAGGTCCATCCCATTGCCAGAAGGCAAGCTTAACTGGAGTTTGAAAGTCAAAATCAGGAGTAAATAAATCACTGTCTTGTTGAATTCCAGTTCACAAGGGATGGAATTATTGTTTTATGCTGATAATCATCAAATTGAACCCGAGGATTAGAAGATTTTGACATGTTTTTATTTATAGAAAACAGAAATGGTGACACATTTAACAATGTCTTTTCAATATTTTCTGTTATCACTGAGTGAAATCTCATGTTCTTTGACATTCCTTTACATAAAGTTGTCTCATTGTCAAATCTTTTCAGGATTGCAATTGATTTTTTGTTAACTATCACTTCCAGTCTTGAACAGATCATTCAACATCAAATTAGAATCCTTAGGGGTTGGGGCTGGTTTGGCTTCCTAGTGTCTTGGAGAAGTTGCGGAGTATACATTCTTCCCAGGTGAATACCGTCTTCGAAGACTTCGCCATTTCCAGCCCTATGTACATAAAATCTGAGTACTTTTAAGTTAAGAAAATTTTACTTTGATAACCGTTTTTATAATAAAACCGTATGCCAACCGTGACATGGCACCTAGTTGACGTGGATGAGAGCATAATTGATATTTTTTCACAAACTAAAAACATTTGAATGTCCAAATAGTTGCTTAGCGAAGGGAAGCTAAGAAGTCCCAAAGGAATGAGCTTGCATAGGTCCCTTGTATGCACGTTAAAGAAAAACGTTTGTGGTTGAAAAAAGATTTACCGTGGTCTAGGTGGACGACCATCGGCGGTTTGGGTAAAGAATTAGGGATAATGTATACTTTGGTATGTTTAGCTTATGCTTTTTGTTTGCGATTTTAGGATTTGGGATGTTTTGCTTATGCTTTTTGTTTGCTATTTTAAGATTTGGGGTTGATATTTTGTTTAGGGTTTTAACAAATGAGTGAACGAAATTGACTTGGATTGAATAATTTTTTGGCATTGCAGTAGTTATGTTCTAAGTTGGGGGGATTTGTTTATGGTGGATATGTGGTTTTTGAAAGATGATCCTTGGATTTATCTAAAAGAGAAGAACACTAATTTGGTAAGTTGTGGTGAGATGAGGAGCGGTGTGGTTCATTGTTATAGGGGCACGTGTTTGTATCTAGAGATGGTGGGTTGGAGGTTTGGTCAAGGCTGTAACAAAGGGAAAATGTTTTTATAAGAAGTGAGAATGAGAGTGATTCTCGAGGGTCTAGAGGAGGAATTTTGTGGATAAAAGAGAGGATTGAGAGAGGGTCTATAGGAGGAATTTTGTGGATAAAAGAGAGGATTGAGAGAGAGGGGTTATAAAGAAGATTGAAGGTGGTGGGGATAGGTTGTTTGTTAGCAGAGAGGATGTTGAGGGGATTGAAGTGTGGGAGAGTTCTCGTTCTTCTGGATCCATTTCTGTTTTGTGACCAGGAATACACACACTTTCTTACTTAGGTAGGCTTTGATCACGAAAAAAAATTATGGAATTGGTTAGAGCTTAATTGTTATGCTCTTAATTGTTGTCAGCATTAAATGAATAAAAAGTAATTTATTTTGTAAGCAATGAGTAAGTCTCAATTTGATGCAACTTTTATTTTGTCATATTTTCTTTATTTTTTCCTGACTGGATGCTTATATAAATTTCTGATAATATTAATATATGGAAATACACAACATGAAGAGAAATACAACTTGAAGTTTTAAGAAAGGAAGTTTAAAAGTATTTACATTTCAGAAATCCTGTGCTTCAATTTCCCTATCTGATATGTAGGATTCACAAATCCTTTGCCAGCCGAAGAGAGTGTCTTGCCTCCCCAGTCTCAGATTGGAATACTGTAAGAAAAATAATATGATTCGCAATCAAATCATTAAAATATATAAAATCATATAACTCTAGTATATTGTTCTCATATTTAGCATTTCTATAGTAGTCTTCTATACATTACTATTTTTCATTTGTGTTTTTGGTCTCAGCAAAAGATTTAAAGTTATCCTAAGTGAAATTTAGCAGCAACAACAAAATAATAAAAATGACTAATGTGATTACTTTACAATTTTGTAATCAACAATCCATAGTGATTTTTGCAATGCTAAAACGTGATTACTAATTTTGTTCAAAAGCAATATAGATAACAATAGGGAAAAGTAAGTTGTAGAAAAATGTTTGATTTGGGAAAAAGAACTATATTATTGCGGATTTGTTAGAATTTTGAAAATATAAGAAATATAAAAAAAAAGCTTGTCATTTTATTTTATTCATATATACTATATATATAAAATAAAAGTGTTTTAAAATATTAAATATAAATAATATAGAAATCTTAATTTTGAAATCTAAATTAAATAAATATACTTTTATATTTAGGCAAAATCTATTTATAAAAAACCGAATGATTTCTCAAAAACTAATTTAAATAATAGATATTATGAAAAAATACTCTGGATGGGATTAACAAATAATCCATTAATACTCATATCACCATCTCCCTTAAAACTTAGAGTTTGTGTTGTTTGGTAAATGGCTATTACAGAGTAAAATATTTGCAAGATGAGAAAATTATAATTGAAAAGGTAAAGAGATATTGTGGAAAATTAGTTAGCACCTGTTGAAGAAGTAGACAAATTGAAATTGCTCCACATCTAATTTTGATTCATCTTATTATAAAATATTCAATTGTCGAATGTGAGTAATCTTTTCCGAGTCTTCGCCTTCTGTATTCTCACAACACTGTTTGAGCAATGGACACCATCTGATTCAAGAGATGAGATGGATTTGGGGACCCTCTTGTGGTAAGCATTGGAGGTTGGGACAATCATAAAGTCCGAGAGAGGAGAGGTGGCAGAGACCCTTATACTCCAGTTTTCTAAGATTTGGGTAACCAACAATATCTAGAGAGGTGAGAGAGCGTGGCAACAAATCTTCATCAGGATAACACTCCACACCCACCTTTTTAATACACAAGTTTTCAAGACATGTGCTGACATCCAAGGTCTCTCTCAGGGAGGTGATCAGTTTAAACTTGAAAGAGACATAGATTTAACATTTGATACGTCTGGGAAGGTCTCCACTTTCAGACAGTCAATTATCTCCAACACAGTAAGCGACGGAAGCAGGATCTACATACTAGGAAATGATTCAAATTGAGGACAATTATAAATTATTAATTCTTTGAGATGATTATGAGCCTACTCCTCGGAAATTCTTAGTTTTTGGCACTGTCTCAGTCGAAGAAAATTGAGCTTTGAAAAGAAATGTAGCGGAAAGATTGTGAGAGAGTGAGAGGAATCATCAATCGTCATTTCTTCAAGCATATCGTAATGGGTAACTGGAATAATCACTAGTGAACATGCATTAATGCTCAATAATGGGTCCATGTTGTTTCCGTTAATGATAAGCTTATCACAATTCCGTTAATGATAAGCTTATCACATTCATCGATTGTTAGTTTTTTTAAATGAAGAAGTTGTTATGACATACTTTTCAGCTTGGGACATCGACACATAAAAAGATGTTGAAGACATGGAAAAGTAGTTTTACATTCCTATTCTTCCCATTCCTTCAAGTTTTTTAATTCCAATGTTTCTAAGGATAGAAATGAAGAAGAGCTCCCATAAAATTCATCACCAATGCTCACTATTCCATCAAACCTTGTAATTATGAGGCTCTTCAAAGATGACAAAAGTCTAAGGGGAGGCAACGATAGGCAATATTTACAGTCCTCCAATCTTAAGAACACCAAATTTGATAATGAATTATCAAATACCCAAATTGGAAATTGTGTGCCACAATAACTACGGATTGTTAAACGTTCCAAGTGTTTGGAATGTTGTAGATTCTCAAGTACTTTCTTTTCTTTCCTTGGATCATTAGGGATGTTGTCTGCCTTCCAGTTTAACTCTAGCTCCATAAGGTGTTTCTTTTTCAAATTTGCTTCTAATGCATCCAAAGGATTCATAATATTCTGCACCTCATTAATTGATAGCCTTCCATGAAGATTTAGTCCTCCCAGCTGCTTAGTATTGAGCTCACTATTTCTATCCACGAAAAATGTACTTAGTACTTGAAGATTCTTCAATTATCCAAAATGCATTGGCATCTTTCTCACTTGTGTAGTTTTAAATTCTAGGCAACGCAATTTGGTAAGTTTATGCAAATCTAAGGGCAACTCCTCCAGATTTATACAAAAGTTCAACTTCAGTATTAGCAAGTTATAGAGCAAACATATTGAGTCGGGTAGTTTTTGTATCTTAGTATAAGAAAGATCTAATGAATAGAGACGTTTAAGATCACCTATAGAATCTGGGACCTCTTTAAGGTCCCAACACCTATAGAAAGGTAAGACGCGTAAAAACTTCATCTGGAACAAATCATGTATCGAAATCTTGAATTGCCAATGAAAACCGCCAAGGAAAGTTCTCCCAATTTCTGTAATAGGAAGAAATGAACGAAGTCTTTTAGCATTAGTTAAACTTCCTAAACCATCTAAACATTTGACGTCATTGACCGCAAATGAAAAAGGATGCGTTGCTTTCGGTACACTTCGGCCTTTATCAAATTTCAACCTAAAACAGAAATCCCCACAAACGTATTTTGCCAAATCATTTAGAAGGTCATGCATCACGAAATGCCTTTTGACTCTTGTTTCAAACCTTTCGGTGCTTGATTGTTGAAAGAAAGATCTTAACAATAGATCATTAAAGTAGTATTCACCAATTTCCTCTGGATTTCTAATTTGTTGTGGGCACTGTAGAAAGTTTTCGGCTATCCATAACAAAATTAACTCCTCTTTAACAAACTCATAATCTTTGGGGAATAAGGCACAATAAGCAAAACACCTTTTAAGATGAGAAGGAAGGTAGTGATAGCTCAAAAATAGCACAGGGATAATTTCAGTGTCTTCTTTTGGTAAGTCCCATATGTTGCTTTCCAATATGCTCTCCCAATCTAAAATAGATGACTTTGTGTGCAATAGGCATCCAATAGTTTTCAAAGCTAGAGGTAATCCCTTGCACCTCTCAACTATCTTTGTACCAATCTCCTTTAGCTCATCATTCAATTCAAGATTACCATCTTTTGACGCGTGATTTTTAAAAACTTTCCAGCATTCATCCTCTCCCAATTGCTTTGGATGATGCACTTTAGACTGTATGTTAAAAGACTTCTTTCAACCCTAATTCAATTTTCTTGTTAAATGAACTGAAAGTAGCATTGAAGAATTTTGATACCTTGTAAGCGATGGTTTGAGGTTGAGATTGAGCTTCTTCCACTTGGCATCTAGTGAGTTCATAGTCTATTTCACCCAATAGATCCTCTGCATCAAAGACAACCTCTTTAAAAGAAAAAAGCCATGCTTTCACATGTGGATCTCTGAATTGTTTTTGTTCTACATCATTAGCGATAGCATTGATGGAGTGCAGCATGATGTTCAAATTGGCGAGCAGCTCATCAAGTTTTCTTCCATGAAAGAAGTTAATAAGTTGAGGAGAAGCGAGCCTCTCGAAGGCAACCTGAAGAAAAGCAGAAAGAAGAGCACCACCAACAAATTTTGCTGCCATGGTAGGAGTTGGAAATGGAGTTAACGATGTGTAATTTGAAATGGAAGTTTACGAGACAGTGATTCAATGTAGTGTGATGAAATGAGTAGTTAGCTAGTTTACAAAGAAGGACATTGAAACTTAGTGTTTCTGATAAAAAAATGTTGACAGCTTGGAATCCATGAATGGATGTCTGACAATACTGTAAGCTAAAATGAATAAATTACCACTGACATCTGACTTGCCATATAGTATTTGAAACCAAAACTTTATATGGCGTAGTAAACTTTGATTGCTTGGATATTATATTCATGCAAATTTGTTTGATTGCTGATGCCGATACTTTCTTTATTCACTTAATTGGCTGTCATGAGATAATTAAGCTAGTTTAGTATAAGCAGTTGGTAAGTTTTAATTACCCAAGATTTGATTTATTAGTCTTTGTTTTGTCTACAAGCAGAAGAACCCATTTGAGAAAGGAAAAAGTTTTTTTGCCAACCTTATGTGGCATCCACCCTTTTGCCACCCGCAGACGTGGTAACTTATCCAACGTGGCTGAGGGCATAGTTGGTATTTGGTTGACAGAGTGGCTTAGGGGTATTATTGTATTTTACCACCCAATTTGAAGGTTTAGAAAATATTTTGTGTGTTTCGCGGGGAGTTGAAGAGACGTGAGGCAGAGCATAGGTCTACCCATAGAAAATGAGGAAGAGCATTGAGGAGGGTGGACAACGACAACGACAAAGGGGGGTATTTAGGGTTTTGGGTACATCGCTTTTTGGGGAAGGAGACCGGTCAAGGGCGATTGGTCGAGCAAAGGAGGCGAAGTGAAGGAGTATAACGACGACGACGTAGGTATTTATGTTCTTTTACGCATTTCATTTGTTGGTTTTTCACTGCTTTGGTGGTATTGTTGTGGTATTGGGAATCATTGTTGGTGTATGGGAATGATTTTTGATTTTCATCGTTCATTTGAGAAAAGAAATACAATGCTTACATTGTAGGATTGATTTGCAGGAAAAAAATAATGTCAAGTGTGGAGAGTTCTTCACAGGGACATGAGCTATGCGTGTGTCATTTCTGTTACCCCAAATATCTGGGTGCTGTAAATAAGTTGTTAACATTAGAATAGAGGCATTGCATTTAAGGTACACCGTTTGGTTGGTTTACTGTATTGTCTGATGAAGTTAGAATTAGCAGGATTCTGTTGAGAGAACTATGTAGAAGATGGGTAGAGAAAAGAGATGGATTTATGATTGGGTGTGTGTTTGTGTCATTTACTTTGTTAGATGTTTGTGTGGCATTAGGTCTCAGAGTTTGTGGGTTAGATGTAGATTTAGAATGTGAAAATGATGATAGTGAGTGTAGGAGTTTATTCGGTGGTGGAATAGTTAAAGTTAGCATGGTTTATGATCAACTTGTTAGATGTGAGGCT
>Ga0099824_1004274_pt1 | contig 20609 bp, 8 predicted proteins | sample SiratrowhiteBW_FD_76837 | JGI IMG/M metagenome (GOLD analysis project Ga0099824, IMG submission 76837) | Root nodule microbial communities of legume samples collected from California, USA - Siratro white BW | ecosystem: Host-associated > Plants > Roots > Nodule | place: USA: California... | reverse complement strand
TTTTTTTTTTTTATATAAAAAAAAAAATATATATATATATATATATATATATATATATATATATATATATATATATATATATATACGCACACAATAAAGAATGAAGTTTAAGGACAATTTATTCTGTCTAAAAAAAATTGATAATGTAATTAGTTTCAGTAATTGACGTTGAGTTAATTTATCTGAATTTTTATTCATTGAATGAAATAATTTTTTTATACTCCAATCCGACCATTTTTTTTACTTACTATGGTGCTTTGATTTCTGAAACAACGAAATAATTCAATATAAAAAAAATTGTTTGCAACTTTTTAATCTTCTTCACTTTAACTTTGACACTCTCATTCTGCATTAATTACACATGTTGATGATAATTTCCTGCTTGCAATTTACCAGTAGTCATATATAATGCAATATCAAAATAAGTGGTTTGCAAATTCTAGTATTCTTCACTTTTTGTGTGACTTCTCACATTCTGCATTAATTACAAATGTCAATGATAGTTTTCATCATCTTAAGATGATACAGTAGGAGTAGGAGTAGAAGTGATAGTACATTTGAAGAAGGTAAAACAAATTTTTCATTTGTATGGTATAAGTCTTTAAACAAATTTTGATACCATGATAAAGGAAATAATAAAAATTAATATATAACTACAATTTAATAACATTTGCGGTGACTGAGCTAACAAGAGGTGGATCAAAAAGAGGACAAGGCTTTTTCATACAAATATTAAGTAATCTATATAATAAGGAGGCCAAAACGTTTATATTAGTTTACTTTATTTTTTAAATTACGTCAATGTTTTAAGAAAATTTTAAAGGGTCTTATTAATGAAATATTGATTACAAATTAATTATGTAACGTCTCGTAATCTATATAGTTAACTTGATAATAAATGTACCAAAGGGTCTATGATATTTTAAAATATAAAATATTTCTTATACACACTTAAAACTTATAGATTTGTATAAATATAACTATTTACAAAATAAACTTTAAAATAAAAATTTATAATCTTTTCAAATATTCTTGCATTATTATCATTGCACTTCACAATAAGATAAAATAAGCTAACATTTTTTTTTATAATATATTCAATACATGCAAAAAAAAAATCATATTAGTTATTCATAAGAGTTTGAATTTATTTAAAAATTGACATATAAAGTTTTAAAATACAGGTTACTTGTAAAACTCACACATTAATTTATTTTTCATTATCTCATTTTTTGAGTTCATTCAATCATACATATTTCATTCTCATACTAACTTCATTTGAGTCATTATATTGAATATTTTAATCTCATTTCAAATATATGAATTGTAACAATTTATTTTATTTTAAGTATTCATATTAAAATCATACATAAAGGTTATACATAGATCTCTTACCAAAGAATAACACCTTATCCATTTATCAGACTATAAGATAAGTTCAAACATTTAATACTCAGTATGACCAGCGGTCTTTGTGGTATATAAATTTTTCACCACCTGACTAGATATCTTAATCTACTTGACTTAGATATATATGTTAAAAGATAGACATGTCATACTTAATGTACAATCATGTAACAACTCATACATTATCTAAATTATATGACATCAATCTCAGTCACATTTTATCATTATCATCATTAATGGAATAAAAAATATCAAACTATCATTCCATCAATATTCAAATTTTTTAATACATAAAAGTAATGCTTAATTACCAACCTATCAAATTCTAATATTTATACTTATTCAAATAACATATAATCAATATTGAAACTATCTTATCCTGAAAAATTAAATATCAAGACAATTACAAAATTAAACAGTCATACAACTTCAAAATCTAAGGATATATAATAAATTAATCAAATATAACTAAAAGTTTTAATATCATAGAATAAATTAAGATTATTACTTTTTTCAATTTTTTCGTCCTAAGGTTGATGATCAAAACATGAAAAAAAAATAAGAAATCTTTAAAATAAATAACAACTTATTATAATTAAAAATTACAGATAAAAAATGAATTCTAATTTTGTATTTATTATATAATTGATCAGATTCTTAAAGAAAGAAGATATAGAGAAAATATATTAAAAAAAGAAAAAGTTAAAAAAAAGAATGCGAGAACACAAATAGAGCTTGCAGGAGATTACTGATTACATCACGTCATTTTTTAACAAATTATTGATTATATTTTTTAATCTTCGTCTAAAATTAATAAACTATTATTTATTATCACTACAAATATGAAATCTAAGAATTAATTTTCATTGAGGAAATATACAATGAGGTTTACTTTCAAGTATTACTTTAAAAGTGAAACTTTTGACAATGTTTCGCTTTTTTTTGTCTAAGACTAAAAGCTTTAACTTCTTCATACAAACAAATAATTGATTTATCAATATTTAGATCAAATTAAAATCATGAATATAATAATAATCTTAAAAAGGTATAGCACATTTTTAATTTGAGAAATTTTATTGTAAAATATTTAACATTTTAAAAGAATGTTTTGTAATTTTAAAATATTTAAATATTTAATGGTAAAAAATAAAAAAAGTGAATTGAATCACAATTTATTTTAGTTCAAATTTTATAATAAACTAAAATCCAACGAAACAAAAAATACATTTAATTTTTATATTTAATTCAGATAACCATTTAATAAAAACTTGAATTAAACCAAAACGCCAACATCCAACGTTACATTTAATAACTACATTTGATAATTACGTGAATTCTAAACATTCAAAAATTCATTGATTGTCACCACTTTTTTCCTTTTTTTTTCAGTTTTTTCAATACGATGACCACAGATTCTGATTTGATAAATTTTCCATATGACGCATGCATGTTAAAACAACCAAAAGTGTCTGTATACACCATTACAAAGTAATTAAAATGAAAGCGCGTTTCCATTAGAGTGAACTTTGTTTTATTTTTATCAGCATTCACCCATCACCAACAAATATATATATATATATATATATATATATAGACAAAATTAAATAAAGTACATGTTGAAGTGTAAATAAACTATAAACGAAATACATATTAAAAGTACTGACTATTTTAAGAAAAACAAAAAAAGATTATCAAAAAAGTATATCGTTAGATTGCATGAATATACGGGTTTGTAATATTATGAATTAACATGTTGTTAAGTTCCTTAAATATTATAAAATAACTATAAAATATATTATTATTATTATTATTAAATCTCGAACTTATATCAAATTCTCATAGTTTCATTACTAAAAGAGAAAGACGAGAAGAATAAAATTAAACTGTATTTAATTAATTTTAATAAGCTTACATATGATTATTGATATTTTATTTATTTTTGCATAATCTACTATTTTACTTTTTTTATTTAATTTATCTTCATACGCACTAATTATTTTTATTTTTATATTATTTAATTTACTTTTATGGTTATTGTTGTTTTTATTATTTTATATTTTTATGATATAATTTACTTGTATATTAATGCTTTTATTTTTAAAGTTTTTGTTACTTAATTATTGACTTGTAATATATTATGTTTTTTTTAATGTCTTAATTTATTTATATTTTTTTATTTAATTTGTTTATAATGATATAGTGATCCATTACTTTTGTGTTTCTTTCATGTAAAATGATTATACATGATAGAATAATCGACTTTCAATTATCTACTTAAAGTTCTTATTTTAATTATTTTTTTTATTTTGTATTATATAAACTATTTTAAATATTATTATTTATGATTACAAAATTATACAAATAAAGAAGATAAAAGTTAAATAAATTTTAATTCAAGAAACTTGGATGAAAAGAAGTTACATACTTACTTCATCATCCTCGTCATTATACTTTACCTTAATATTTATTTAGATTATATGTATAAATGGTAGATTAAGACAATGTATGACATATATTAACATTTATTTATAATTAATGTTTCTTAAAACTATACTAGATGCTTTATAATATGTCAATTGAACTTTGGAAGCATATTATGAGTTTATGAGATCATGTCGAAGATGAGTACATTGTTTCGGAAAAACCATAGTTAGTACACTGTAGAATGGAAGGTAAAGAGATCATACGGGTTTAAGAAAATAACTAAGTAAATATCTAAATTCTTCAAATTAGTGTTTTTCAAATAAAACATCTGTAGGTTCAAATTTAAGATTATCTAATGTCTATTCCCCATTACCAAAATACCAAGATAGTATTACAGTATATAATTTAGTTTTTATATAAGTTTGTTGAGTTAAAATTTATTTACTTTTCATCTTCTTTATTTATATAAGTTTATTGAATCATAAAAAAATAATATTTAAAATATTTTATGTAATAAAAAAATAAAAATTGAAGCAATAACTTAATAGTTAATTGGATGTGGATAAATATATCATAATAAATAATTTTAACCAAAATAAACATAAAAAATGAACCGATGTATTACTGAAAACAGATTAAACAACAAAAATACAAATAAATTAAGGAATAAAAATATAAATAAATTAATGAATTAAAAATAACATGTTACAAGTAAATAATTAAATAATAAAATTAAAGAAATGAAAGAACAAATATATTTTTGAAAGTAAACTAAGTAATAACAATGAAAAAAAATAAAAAGAATCAATATATTATTAGAATAAAATTAAATAATGATAATCAGTGCATAATTAGAAATAAATAAAAAATAAAGTAATAATATACTATTATGCATTGGAAATAATTTAAATAATAGAAATATAAAATATAAGGAATGAATAAAAAAACATAGCAATTAGTCAAAACCATTCAACTAAAGAAGCCAATAATAGTGGGTCTTAAGGAATACTAGAGCTAACAACTATCTCTCTAAATAGAGGAGTATCTCAACAAGTAACGAGATTATCTCTTTATCTTTACTCATATATCTATTGATTTGATTGTCAAAATATCTTTACAATTACACTCCTCCCTCCAACTAAAAAGAAAGAAATATTTGACTCAAAGATTTAATCCATATTGTAAAAAATAATCTCAATACTCAAACTGATTTTGAAGACCGTTCACCAAAAGAAACTTTTAGAGTAGAAAAGAAACTTTATAGGTACAAAGGAGCATGCCAAGACCGAGTATAAAAAGACATTTCCAATAAAAAAATTAAAATACCCCTCAATCTGAGCTAGACATACTTCCTCACTCACCTCAAACTATCCACTTATGTCATTCAAATATTCGGACTAAAAATATAAAAAAATAATGTATTATTTAAATTAAGTAATAAAAATATAAAGGAACAAAAATATCAGCATATTGTTAAATATTAAAATAAATAAGAACAAAAAATAAAAATAATTACAAGCAATGCATAAATAGAAATGAAATAAATAAAAAAATAAGTTATAAAACACTTCAAAGCAAAACAACAACTACCCCACTTAAATAAATTAGTCATAATTGAAGAAAACTATAAGAAACCATGAGTCACGAAATCTACAAGAGAAAAAATCTATACAAATTTACAACAATATAAGGATGTAACATAATTCAATGCACCAGACCCGAAATCCGCATCCAAAAACTACAACAATTCATTTAAAAAAACATAAGTTTTGTATGTCACTGATAAAAAGAAAATCACCATTTTTTAAACTTAATCTTTATCTACTTTCAAGATCTTGGTTTAATTTTCTGAAAGATCTTTCTCAGAAGAAAAAACACGCTAAAAGAAAATATTGCTTAGTTCTGGTGAATTACTGCTTACAAATATATCTTAATTAACTATATTTCCATCACTAACAATCTTCAACATATTAGAGATAATAATATTATCTCAAAACAATAAAATAATAATTTTATCGGTCTTCTCTTTTATATATTATTTGTTAAAAATTTTACTTAATGGAAGACTTAAATGAAACTTGAATTTCTAATCAAAACTTACATCTAAAGGTAACAAGAGAACTTGATTATTTAAAATATACGAGGGAAAGAATAACAAAAAATATAAAAACCGAAACATTGACAATTTTTTTATTTTATTTTTTGACAAAACTGGTCCTGGTTTTACCAAGACTATCCTAGAATCCACAGGCTTTTGCATATGTTAAACGGAGTTGAAATAGAATTATTAGTTTCATTCATTGAAGATTTTGGTGACAAATGGTAAGTGGGAAGCGAAATTTGGAGATTAGGATGCTTTATCTGTAGCAATATGAATACATAGAGAAAGTTTTAAGAAATTCTGCAGCACTGGCTTCTGAAGCAAATTCAGAATGGAATGCCATTGATATCTCATTTTTGTATCCACAACTCACAACAGAAACAAAATGAAGGATTTCCACACACCCCACCCAACAGAATATGATATTTTTGAAGAGTGTTCTGGACTCAGTACTAATGGTAAAGCATGAGAGAGATATAGCATAAACACATGATATACAGAAATATGGAACTTGAGGAAGGGAATATTCATTCTCAGACTCTGTCACAAGTCCAGCATTTCATTTCATTTCATGTCTCAGCTGCAACTACTTCACCGTTGGTTTTCTCTTGAATTGCACTCTTCTCATGGTCACCTTCAAGCTGGCTTAAATTTCCCTTCTCCTTGATCAGTTGGATGTGGTGGTGCTTGCAGTAGAGTTTGCCATCGTGTGCAATGTAGTTGGAGGGACTAATAACACACCCTCCATGAGTGCATTTGAAACAACTCTTGTGATAAGGAGTTCCATTCACAGTGACCTACACCATTTCAAAATATATACAACTTAATATCCCTTCCTGAAATAGAATGAAAATTTTAGCACTTGGCATAACAAGGTGCTATGGATTCTTTGCACTTATGAATGGTGGCACTAGAATGTCTGATGAAATTTAAGGTGGTGTTGTTACCTTTTCAGTGGGATACACTGTTTTCTGACAACCAGCACATTTATCTCTGGTTCCACCAAACTTATTCAAGACTTTGATTGCTGCAGGTTTCTGATCAGACACAGCCCAAAATTAGATAAATGCTAGGTAACTAACATGTTGCGAGAGCCAAGAACTGATTTTCTAAAATATTTTTTATTACTGATTTACATTTATTATAGATTAGATTCATTAAGAAATGAATCTACTAAATTATATAACTTTCAATAAATTTTGATCAATAGTAAAATTTGTGTTTAACAGAGTGTGTTAACCTGTTTTTATTGTGCATTAGTAAGCATCAAGATTAAGATTGGTTACCTCTTCACCAGTCTTCTCTGGTTTAGCAATTTTTGGTGTCCCTGATCAGCCAAAAGGAAATAAAGATAAGTGACTCCAGAAGAAAAAAATAGCGAGGCCTTGAATAATTGGATTTTGGATCCTTTGTTACTACCTTCGAAGCTTTTCTCAAGACTACCAGTTCTTTTGAACAGTTGATCGAAGTGTGGCTTGCAGTAAAGAACTCCCTCAAAAGAGTTATAGTTGCTAAGCTGCAAATACATTACCAAATCAGAATATTTCATAAAAATTAAATCTAATTACACGCCTTGAATCAGTAAACTTTACAAAAATCAATACACATTGCCAGGAAAATTAGCACAACATCCTGAGAATCATATAAAAACTAAAGATTTCCAGATCAATTTTAGTTTTAGATTAAAAACAAATGAAAGGGAGAAGGCAGAGTTAGATCCACATATCTGAACAAACTAAAAAAAGGAAAATAAAATAAATGTGAGCAATAGATAGATTTAGCAATATAACTATAAGCTTTTGGAAAGAAAATTAGAAGAAATGATCGAAAACATTGAAATTGTGATAATATCAGAAACTGGCAAGAGTTCTGACAGGAAGTGTCTTGGGATGAAAATGTATAATTATGAAAACACCGAATTAAGCAAGTGCTGAAATTGATGGCTCTCGTTTGTTCAAATTATGAACAAGAGACACCAGATCCAGGGACAGAAAGATCTGAACTAGAGTCATATATCAGTAGATACAAATCCAAAGAGGTTGGTTAGAAGAGACTGACCTTGAGGGTTCCTTTGCAGTGGTGGCATCTGAAGCAAGCCTTGTGGAACACTCGATTATCCGCAGTCAACTTATCAACCAGATAAACTGTTTTGTCACAAGCCATGCACTTCTGAGTTGTTCCTGCAAATGCCATATTTCCCTATTTTCTCCCCTTAGCAAGGTGCAACCAAGCTATATGATCCCTGTGTGTGGCTTAAGTAGATTTTTCTTGGTAAGGGGAAGAGCAAAACGATGAAGAAGAAGAGATAAGGATAAAGGGGGTGGTGAAATGTGGGAGGCAGGAGACAAAAGCAGACACCCCAACAAATATACTGTCATTCGCAATCATTTTGTCTAATATTTTAACCACCTAACTCACGTTTTCTCCTACACATTTTTAATTTCTTCAACTGTCTAAGTTAAATGCGTCACATAAAAGACAAGAAACAACCACAATAACATAATTTGTACGCAACAAAGAAGTTGAACTTTAACTTTTGTGCCAAGTACATACATCAGTAACTTCCAATTACAGTGGTATGGGGATTTTTGTTTTCTACCATCATCATTAAATTTGTATAATTACTACTTTATGAAGTTTGGAAGATGCAGAATCATTATTTCAGATATAATGCAAGATTGGTGGAGACCATGACCCTACCGATCATAACTCACTGGCGTTTGACCTAAATCTTTTGCAAAATCCTTTCTATATATTATTGTATAATTCAATTAAATTATAGAATAGCCAGAAGTCTCCAACTAAGTCCTTAATTGACTAATTAAGATTACATAAAACCAGTAAGAATACAGCTATCCCACCTGTGTCCGCATTTTTTATGGTTATGAAAAAAAAAATCAATATAATTAAAAAAGTCAAATCTATTATAAACCAAAAACAATTATCAAGATATAAAGGATGATAAATAGTTACACATAGAATTCTTTTATTGATGATACAGATATAAGATCATTAATATACGTATTACATATGAAAGCTACTTTGTAACGTGGGTTTCCATGGCACTGCGTTGTTCAACATCCAGCTGGTTTGCTTTCATTGTCGAATCCCACTTTTCAAACAGTATCTCAGATCTTTCTTGAGTTACAAGGGATGAAGGCATTCCAATGCAACCCTTAGGTAACTTATAACTGTATAGGCACCTGAATTTTCTTAAGTTGCACTACTTTTACGTTTACCATTTGGAGTATGAGGTGGAGGAGTGAAATATGCTATGATATATTGCATTGGCGATTTTATTTGTGTATGGAAAAGATGCGGGATCACCATCAGGGTGTATGATTTAGCATAAAGTACCTACAATGATGGGTTTGGTGTGTGTGTGCAATCTTCAGTAACACTCAAATTATGACGACAGCTTGTATTTAATATGTTACTGTCCCACACTGTGCAACTCCAGAGTTTGCATCCAATCTAGCAAAGTATGGTTTATACTAATTTGTTACAATTTAATAAGAAGGGCATTTGGTCTAGTGGTATGATTCTCGCTTTGGGTGCGAGAGGTCCCGAGTTCGATTCTCGGAATGCCCCTTCCTCCTTTTCTTCAAAGAAACACTTTTTTTTTTTTTTTAAATTTAAATTTCAAATCTTAATTTACAATTCATTTTAATATATCCATTTCCAAGTCATACATGGTGTTGTCTTTATTTTTTTCTACCTGCTCGACTGTGTCGCCGACCATCACAGCGTACCCATTATAACGCTCGCGTCGTAATTGCCAGCCATCACAACACTCACGTTGCGTTGTTGCTATTTCCGACGATTGCATCACCGTCGATTGCCTTCATCGTCGTCGGTCTTCGCCGACAGTGACACTACTGTTAGAGGTGCGTCGGTCTTTGTTTGGGCTGTTCAGAGTTTTTCTTCTCAGAGATACTTCTTATTTTATCATTTTAGTAAAATATTACAATTTAAAACATATTTTCTCTCAGTTACATAAATATATTTGGAGTCCTTATGGTTTTACATAAATATTCCGAACTCTTATGGTTGTTGGAATCCTTGAGTTAACATAAATCAGCTATTCAGATTCTGCTTTGTCCTTTTACAAGGTTTGATTCGACTTATTATCATATAGGGAGATAGCATTTGACCACAAGGAAGGAAGGAAAATGGTGTTTGGGCAAATAGTAGTTGGGCCTCCTGGCTCTGGCAAAACAACTTACTGCAATGGCATGTCTCAGTTTCTAAGACTCATTGGAAGGTAAGCCTTGCTCTCTAAAGGGATATTATTAGATATATAATTATTTCTTATTATGCTGATTGTAGGTTTTTTTTATTAATTTGGGGTATTGTATTTGCCTTGCGTTGCTTTGGAATTTAGGAAGGTTGCTGTTATCAATTTGGATCCCGCTAATGATTCATTGCCGTATCCTTTCCACTTTCTCTTTTACATTGTTGTTCTCGAAAGTACACATCTTAGTTGTATAGTTCTATTGATGTGTCCCATTTTAGTTGTATAGTTCAATTGTTATGGTTTCCCCTAATGAAGAATATAGCTATGAATGTGCTGTGAACATAGAGGATCTTGTGAAACTAAGTGATGTAATGGTGGAACATTCGCTTGGTCCAAATGGGGGTAAGCCACTTCCTTTTTTTGTTGAAACTAGTTATTTATTTTAAGAAATTTTCCTTTACAATTACTGTGTGTATTGGACTGCTGAAAGTATAGACATGAGCTGATGGTTTTCTTGATTATTCTGTGTAAATTTATGACCAGAAGTTAAACAAGTTACTTAGTGTGCAATGGTGTGTGACACCAGCTTCTCTAATGTATTGGTGCCTTGCTGTATATGTATTCAGAAGTTTTTCTTGTCTTGTACAAGCAGGTCTTGTGTATTGCATGGATTATCTTGAGAAAAATATCGACTGGTTGGAAGCAAAATTGGAACCTCTTCTGAAAGGTAAGAGCATTATTGTGCCTTAATTACTAGATGTACAGGCTAAATAATCAAACTTTCAATTCCAAAATTGTTCTTATATAGACCCTACTTCAGTTAACAACACACTTAGAGTAACCTGGCAGTATTTACATTTCAGATCACTACCTACTCTTTGATTTTCCTGGCCAAGTTGAGCTCTTTTTTCTTCATTCAAATGCCAAGAATGTCATCATGAAGCTCATAAAGAAATTGAACCTACGGGTATAGTACTGTTCGTTACGCCTTACTGGTGTCAAATCGTATGTTATTTTATGAACTCATTTATATGTTTATTCTATGCAGTTAACTGCAGTGCATTTGATTGATGCCCATCTTTGCAGTGACCCTGGGAAGTATATTAGCGCATTGCTTTTATCCTTGTCCACAATGCTACATCTAGAACTCCCTCACATAAATGTCTTGTCTAAAATTGATTTAATTGAGAGCTACGGAAAGCTAGGTGCAGTCATTACTCATTTTCAGATATTAGACTTTAGGTCTATTTTACTTTTTTCTGGTTACAGTGACAGATTTATATGCTGACTTTATGTTTGATTGTTGCAGCCTTTAACCTTGATTTCTATACAGACGTGCAAGACTTGTCTTATTTACAATACCATCTTGATCAAGATCCTCGCTCTGCTAAGTACAGGTGTGATGTGATATGGTGATTCTTTGACTGCTAGCCAGCTTTTGTTTCTAACGGTATTTTGATGTTTTGTTGATAATTTTGAACTGTTTTCTTTCTTAGATGCAGAATTTAACATTAGTTCTGTTTGGATTAACAATGTAAAAATTTAGTTTCTGGAAGCTCATTTTTTTTTTTTTTGCTTCTTACTTTCTTCTCCTAGAAATGCTTGTGGAGAACAATTTATCCAAAGAGACCTATTGCATCTTGCTATATCTTGTCTACCCTGGCCATTAAGGCCATACTGAATCGTTGCAAAGCTACATTGTTTTAAAATTGTTTCTGTGTACTACATATTAGACGAAAAGGAGTAAAGACAGATTTTAAATTCTAGTGCTTCTGTCAACAGTTCCCTCTTTGGTAGAGTTACTGGTCTAACATAATATTCATACATCAACATTGAATATATAATTTCTCATTAGGGTGCTCCATTGATTGTAGTGTTGGTTATTTTAAGTGATAATGACAGCAGCAAAAAAAAAAAAAAAAACAAGGCACATTCTCAACACTCCTTGCTTTGGAGGCTGCAAACTCCTAGTTTCTTCCTTAGAAATTTAAAAACAAACCATGCTTCAAAAAGAGTTTGATTTTGTATAGCTCGTGTAGGAATTCTATTTTGAAAAAACACAACTGTATTTGCAGCTTCAGCCCAAAACTTCTTTGGTAATTGCTTTTGATAAAGCATACACCTAGCCATTTCCATGATTGATCTATTTTTCTTTTCACTCACTCCATTTTGTTGAGCCCTTCAACTACTTTCGGGAAATGGTTTCCTTGTTTGCTTCCTAAATTTACAAGCTTCACATTCAGCCACCTTTTCTGTCAAATAAGGAACTCCACGGACTAGATGATTTTTTAGCATGTAGTTCGGACTAGATGATTTTTTAGCATGTAGTTCATCCGTGAATGATAGAAACGACTCGGCCTTTTATGCCAAAGATCAATTGAGCTTGCTGTAACTAGAAATGCAGCCTGCTCCTCCTTCATTGGATCAAATGAAAAGCTCTCGCTCCTCATTTTTACCTTGAACATTTCAAGGTTCTTGGATCTTTAATTATGCAGTTCTTATCTTCAAAGATAAGTTTGAACCCTTTCTCAAGCAGCTGTCCAACACTAAGCAAGTTTCGATTAATTTCAGATACATATAAAACATCAGAGAGGCTGTTTTTGTACCTGTGTAGCTTGTTATAGCTACGGATCCTTTGCCTTTTACTGAAATTTGTTCACCATTCCCGATTTTGACTTCAGTGTCGTCCAAACACATGAAACTGTCATAGGTCATGTGGTTGGTGCAACCACTATCTATCAACCAAGATTCACTTGAATTGCTGCTAGAGAAACAAGTAGCAACAAAGAGTTGGTCTTCATCCTCTTGTGCATTTTCCACATCAGCTACAACTTGTTGGATATTTGCTTTGCAAATTACAACTTCATCTCCAATCCAATTGCACTTATTGCACTTCACATCTGGTCGCTTCCTTGACAGTATTGTGGAAAAATGGGTCACCCACCGTTCAAATGTTGGAAGCGAGAAATTAAAGAGCTGCATAATTAAAGATCCAAAAAACCTTGAAATGTTCAAGGTAAAAATGAGGAGCAAGAGCTTTTCATTTGATCCAATGAAGGAGGAGCAGGCTGCATTTCTAGTTACAGCAAGCTCAATCAATCTTTGGCATAAAAGGCCGAGTCGTTTCTATCATTAACGGATGAACTACATGCTGAAAAATCATCTAGTCCGTGGAGTTCCTTATTTGACAGAAAAGGTGGCTGAATGTGAAGCTTGTAAATTTGGGAAGGAAACCATTTCCCGAGAGTAGTTGGAGGGCTCAACAAAATGGAGTGAGTGAAAAGAAAAATAGATCAATCATGGAAATGGCCAGGTGTATGCTTTATCAAAAGCAATTACCAAAGAAGTTTTGGGCTGAAGCTGCAAATACAGTTGTGTTTATTCAAAATAGAATTCCTACACGAGTTATACAAAATTAAGCTCTTTTTGAAGCATGATTCGTTTTTAAATTTCTAAGGAAGAAACTAGGAGTTGCAGCCTCCAAGGCAAGAAGGAGTGTTGAGAATGTGCCCTTTTGGTTGGTGCAGATTTTTAGAAAAGTTTTCAGAGTTGTTTTAGTTTGAATATGTTAAAATATTTTTTTACCTGGAATGTGCTGTTTCCTATTTTTTTGTCAAGTTATTAGTAGTGGTTGCTAGAATTATGGGATATGATCTCTTAGTTATATTCTAAATGTATTTAAAACTTAAGTTGCATTCAAATAAATATACTATTTAGCAGCCTCTCTTGTTTCATTTATCTTCTTCATCATTTTATTCTCTTTTTTTTTCAACGTGTGGCAACTTATAATGACAAACGTGCAACAATTTTTGTTTAAAAGAAAGAAGAAAAAATATGCATCAATTGAATCATTCATTCATTTGCCCCACTTGCAATGTCTATAATGGGCTAGGATTCAATCTGTCCAGATGTTGAAATAGACCAACGTGGGTGGATTAATCAAATTCCTCGGTTTATATTTCATTATTCCGAGTACGTTTTAAATGTTAGCCTTAAAAAGTGAATAAAATGTTGGAAATTGTGATCAAGGTTTACATGTGTCAGAAATTGTTTTGTGAGAATACATCATACTTAACTCTTTCTTGTTGATCATCTTCTTCTGTTCTCCAATTCATCCTTAAGATTGACATTTGTTGTTATTCTGAGTAGTATTTATCTTAATGGTATTTGCAGAAAGCTCACAAAGGAACTATGTGAAGTTATTGAGAACTTCAGTCTTGTGAGTTTTACAACCTTAGATATTCAGGTAAACTAAGTATGTCCATTATTTTCATCTGTTTGCATCAAATGTTTTGAATCCTAAATCAGAATTTCCCTTTTCAGGACAAAGAGAGTGTAGGGAATTTAGTGAAGCTGATAGACAAATGCAATGGGTACATATTTACCGGTATAGAAGCAAGTGCAGTTGAATTTAGCAAGATTGCAGTTGGTCCTGTTGATTGGGATTATTATAGATATCCTTTTTTCATCATCTATTCTGAATTCTGAACAGTTGAGATGATTTACTATAGAAAGTACCATAACTTTCACTATTGCATAACAGGACTACCTTTGTTCATTGTTTTCCAATGCATATACTGTTTTTTAATGATTCTTAGCAGCCTATAATAACAGTGATCGTGAGTGGTGTCATATACATTATAAACACAATAGTTGTCTTTCCTTTGGGGAACATGTTAACTAAATTATTGTGGAATCTAGATTCAATGCATTAGTAGTAGAAGATTCATGTAAAAACTCTTTGGAAATGTTCTGGTTGGAGGAAAAATTACCCTATTTTATAAATCAGTTGTTCATGGGAGCATTAATGACCAATCTTTTAGACGATTTGAAAATCATAATTAGCTCTGTAACTTTGTGCAGGTAAGTGGGCACATTTTGCCATTATTCCTTTGAGGATTTATTACATATTTGTATTTGATATATAGAGATTATGACATTGCTCTCAAACCCATTAGAACATAACCTTGCATTATTGATGCCAAATGTGGATGTTTTTTATACAATCACTTGTGTGATCAATCCACGTCTTCAATGATGCTGTGAGAAGACTTACCATCTCCATGAAGATGGATGGATATTGAAAGGGAATGGAACAATAGTCTCTAAGTTGCTTTTGAGAATTCTAATGCTGTAGTCTTAACCAGTGTTCTGATAATCATGGATGTATCAATGCTATTGCTTATTCTCCTTTGACCTCTTTTAATTCTGATGCTTCCCTTAACTCAGCAATCTACAGTTGCAGCAGTGCAAGAGAAGTATATGAAGGATGATGAAAATATCGATGATAATGAATGATGGGGAAATGTGAACCAATGAAAGAAAATGATACATTGGTGAGAGCAATTTTACTTTCTCCATTCCCTGTTGCGTTGCTTAGTGGTTGTTTTGCGTACCTGTGAAGCCATGGTGAACTCCACTGATAGCATGTGCCTAAAAAAACGTTCCAGATTTGGCTGACTGTATAATATTATAATCCTTTAGCTTAGATTTCTGAATGAGAGTTTTGGTTGTTTTTTAAGTCATTTCATCTTAATTATCGCATCAAGCGTATAGTTGGGAACTGGGATATCTATTAATACCACAAAGGGCTGAAATGAAAATTACATTTTATAAAAAGAGAGACTATAGTAGTTGTTTATAATTTGAATAATTAAAATGACATCATAGCAGTTGAAATGCTGCGCGAATGCATTACGCTATCTTATGGTCAGGTGCACCCTTCTTCCACCAGAAGTCATGGATTGATAGTTTCCATAAACATGTTAAATTAATGCGGTTCACTGTCACGAAAATGCGTGATGAGGATGCTTCAGAGCCACACATTTCTTGACGAATGTAAAAAATAGGAAAATGTCAAGTTTTGACATTGAACATGTCAAATGATTACCGTGTAAGTTCCCAGCCCGTGAATATTATTGAATAGTAGCAAATTTCAGGGAACTGATTTTCTACAGGTTTGAGAATGTTTCTAACTACATCATTTACTTCATTTCAAAATAATTTTATAAATAATAGGGGAAACATAAAATAACAAAGGTATCTTCTGTAAACTTTAGTAATTAAAATACATTTTTTTAGTAATTATATTTTTTAGTCAGAGTATGGACTAGTTTTCATGCATATTCATTATATATAACAAAATTAATGTGCACTACAACTTTAACTACTAATTTTCTAATAGGATTATTAATGCCCTTTATCCTTACATTAAAAATAAAAATATTTACTACAATTATTAATATGTAGATTTTGGATGTACATACTTTTTTTGAAGCCCTTTTATCAATTATAAATTCACCAATTTGATTAATAATTAATTTTATAACTTAAACAAACAATTAATGAATTTGCATGAGACATCTAATGATCAAGTAGGTGCGTCATTAGTAACCATGTATGAGATTCAAAATGCAATAATGTTATAGTTTAATGAAAGTAACTTTTAATTTATATGAAACTTCTAAACAAAAGATCTAATTTAAATATTGTCATATTAGGAGTAGACTTTTTTATCAAGGAAGTCTTTGAATAGACTTTTATGTATCAATTAAAATTAAAAAAGTTGAAATAGCAGTACTTTGTATTTATATATTGATTAATTTGGAAACTTCGTGTGACCAACAGAAGCAAGCATTGTAAATAACGATTGCTTTCTTGTTTTTTCTTTGCTGCCGCAGTTTCACATTCCATCTCAATCAACCCAATTTCCTTCTAAAAATTCAACCTAGACATATTCGGAAAAGTATATATCCATAAACGTTTTCAAAAAAATAAAAGAAAAATATTTATTTGTAAACTAAAATTACTTTATATATAAATTTAAAATAAAAAAAAATTAGGAGAAGCGATATAAATAATCTTTGTAAATAAAGTTATGCATACACTAATATAAATTTATGATAAAGTTAATTTTATTCTTTATAATTTTCTATTACTATTTAAAATGTCCTTAATAATTCATATATCTGATATTGATTAAACAAAAAAATATTGAAGGGGATGTTGTCCAATTTGGTGTCAGTAGTGAATGACAAAGACTTCTTCAATTAATCAACACCCTCCTCGACAAGTATCTATATTTTAAATTTGAAAGAAGAAACAACTTGTCTATAATTTATAACCTAAAATTCTTTTCATAATACTGTTTGAAAGAATAGCCTAAGCAATGAAGCAATTTTTTTTTTTTTTCTCTCTCTCTCTCTCTCTCATAAGTCAAAGATTAAGATAGCCACATAGGAAACTCTTGCAATATTAAATTTCAAAATGTTTGATTTGACCCTAAGGCGTGTTGTGCTTCATTATTATTTGATTGGATCCAGTCAAGTCATAGTCTTAACCACGATCGATATATATTTCTCCATTCATCTTCTCTTTGTTTCCCAATAATCTTAAACCCTCAGAAAACTCCGCCCAACAACGTTAACAGAAAAAAAAAAAAACCACCTTTGTTGTTCTTTTCACACATGTTGAACCATTTTGTCTGTGGCAGTTTCCAGCACCAAGAAGAAGATGTTGCAGCATGTTCAAGCCCCAAGAGGTCCAAGAGAAAGAAAGAAAGTAGAAACAACAACCCTTACTCGGATCGAGGCTTAGATAAGTTTTCAGCACTTTTGGCTGATCTTGACGCGAGAAGGCAAAAGCTTTACTCTCAAACGAGTCCTCAGGAGATATCTCTGGTTCGGTTTGCGTATTCAAGCAACGATGATTTCGTTCCCATAGTGGTTAAAATGAAAAACAAGGATCAGAACAAGAAACACAAGAGTGAAGAACTCAGAATAAGACACTTGACATCTTTCTCGGAGCAATTGGAGAAGTCAGCTGAAGAAGCAACCGTGGAAGAAAGGAAGCAACAACACAAGAAGTTGGAATCTCATAAGAAGAAGAATTTGAGCTTTTCTTGGAATATGTTGAAGTGGCCTTCTTTCTACGTGCCAGCGGTTGTGATTTTGATTTTGGTATTTTTGATTGTGTTTGGGAGATCCGTTGCAACACTTTGCACTTGTGTTGTGTGGTATGTGGTTCCCACGTTGAGTGAATGTTATTGTGATAGTTCAAAGCCAAGGAAATCGGTGATGAATTGGAAGAAGAGAGATTATGTTTGGGGATGGTTGAATGACGTGAAGATGGTGAATAATCCTGAAGAGTTAGCATCTCCAAGAAGTGGTGATTTCAAGGCTTATTCCAGTGGCAAACATGGCCACCAGAAAAGCTGGTGAAGATTGATTTTCTGATATAACCTGTTTCTGTTTTTCTTTTTGGGGTTTCTTCTCCTATTTCCCAATTATGGGTTGGAAATAGGATAGTTTCCTTTGTGTAAATATGTTCACTTTTTGTTGGTGACGTTCTTGAGACAGGTTCAAATTTCAATCCTTCTCTTGTTAACGTTTTTCCATTGTAATTAAATCTTTCTAGGGTTGGTGCTGATCCATGTACATGGAATTTGTTAATATGGTTTTGTTAGAATCAAGGTTCTCACAAACTAGCTAAAGAATTAAAAAATTACAAAAAAATGTATTTCCGGTGAATAATTCTAGATTTGTTCTACATGATCCACAGTTTGGTCAAAATACTATAGTTTTTAACACCAATGATTTATTAGGTTAGAGATTAAGATGTTGTTTTAATAGGTTGACTTAATCTGGGTGTTCATATAGTTTTTTTTTTTTTTTAATGATTCAAGACAATCCTTATAATTTTACACGATTTCAATTTCAATTAAAGTTCTGGAAACTTCAGTCCCTTATACTATTCCGGTGAATGAATCATTCTTGGGTATTGCATGTGAGTGTGTGGATTTTTTTCCATACCATTTTTCCATTGGACCATGCTTCACTGGAAAAGAAATTGGGGAACTTTAAAAAACTCACAAGAAAGCCATGTCTGAAACCTCTTAGTGTTAATAGAATCAAACACAGTAATTTCACTCTTTTTTTTATCTTAATAAATACATTTCATTAAATGCTTCTAATCCTACACCGAATATTTTATATTACTAAGTGTTTCGTCTCATAACTTGACCACCACGTTATATATGTTCTGTATCGCGCGTCTATCAATAATAAAGTGAATAATCTATTCAACATACTTTCCTTTTTCCCTAAGTTTTGTATCAAGGACTCTGATAACCTAATGTATTTCATTCGTCTCATATTGTTATCTATCTTTTCAGATTTATCAATCACATAAATTATTGTGATAAAATAATGCTTCCACAAACTTTTTAAAATAACTTAAAATGTGTTTGTTGATATATTTAAGTATTTAAGAGTGAGCATATTAATACCAAAAAAAAAAAACATGTAAAAAGATATTCATACAGAGAGTACTAATATTTTGTATTTTGTATAATGATAAATATTTTACAATAATTAAAATCTTTTTTGAAGGAAAAAATAAATTACAAGTTTAAAATAATTATAAGGCGTTATTTTTTTATAAATTTTTTATAAGGTATTTTATATTTACTATGTTCCTTCTTATAGAATCTTAAATATATATATATATATATATATATATATATATATTATTTTGTCATTTTATACTATTATCATTCACTTGATATTTAATTAATTAATTAATTTTACATACATGTATTTATTACAATATAAAAATTAAAAAGAGAAAACAGAATATCTTATAAATATTTTATTAAAATTAAAAAATACTGCATTATTGATTTATATAAACGAACCCTGAAGGATACTTAAGAAGCAATAAGTAGTTTCTATCAAACATTGAATTTATTTTCCTTATTTTTTTCTATTAAATACTACGAATATGTGTATTTCTTTATAAAGAAAAAATAAAAGTAATAATTTAGTACGTTGAAAATGTCATTTTAAAAATTCAATAATTTAATTCAATTAATTATTTCTTATTGGTATATGCGGTTACATTATAAAAGTTTTTTTTATACATTACTTAATTTGAATTTATAACCAGCATTGAATATTTAATAACTAAAACAATAAAAAATAACTTTGAGTGAGATATTGAAGATTGAATGAGAACACTTTACCTTACAGGTGATGTCAGTTATGATTTAAGGTAGCGTGGTCACCACGTACATTCACCTTCCTTTCCTTTAACTGCCAACTAACTCTCTTCCAACCAATTTAGGTTACGAAAATAATTTGAAAATAATTATATATTTGCAGCCATCTAATAATTTTATACAAAAATAAATATAATCAATTTTTAGAAATATAAAATGTATTTCATATTTATCCAAAGTAAGAGAGACAAAAAAAAAAATATGGTAAGAGGATCCATAAGCTATGCAGGGAGGTAACGTCTTTTTCTTTAACATATTAATATAATCAGATTATTAATATAATTAACTTTTTATAAAATAAATACTTTTTACTAAATCATTACAAAAAATATATAAAAATAATATATATATATATATATATATATATATATATATATATATAT
>Ga0099824_1004271_pt1 | contig 20618 bp, 9 predicted proteins | sample SiratrowhiteBW_FD_76837 | JGI IMG/M metagenome (GOLD analysis project Ga0099824, IMG submission 76837) | Root nodule microbial communities of legume samples collected from California, USA - Siratro white BW | ecosystem: Host-associated > Plants > Roots > Nodule | place: USA: California... | reverse complement strand
TCTTGGGGGGAGTAAAAAAAAATAATTATAAGGAAAAAAATAAAAATAATAATGGTTTTTTTTAAAAATTTTTTAAATATTAATTTTTTTTTTTTTTTTTTTATATAAGAAGACACTTGACAGATGCTGTAGTGGTTCTGAGATTGGTTAGATTTGATCATTGAAAGCAAATTGTATCTTACATAAAAAGTTTCACTGAAAAAGAAAAATATGCATCTAAAGTAATTTATGATGTCCCTATAGCATGTCTGGTTTCGTGATCTTTGTTGTTCCTTCGGATGTGGTTTGTCTGACTGCAGTCTGTAATTGCTACCCCAACTTTGATATTTCAATTAAATAATGATATTTACATAACCAAAGAAAGAATTATGCATTCTGCATATATTCTTATTTTCTTCTCAATCAAGGAAAGTATTTATTTAAATATTGAGGTTTTTGTTAATTAACCTGTATAAGTTGTAAGTATCTAAAAGTAAAAAATGTGTGTATATAGTTTTTAAAACAAATTCAAAGTTTTACTGTCATTTTAGTCTTTAGATTTAGTTATTTATTGTCTTTGTTTATTAAAAATATATCAATATTATTGTTTAACTAACATTTTTTTTGAGTTTGAACTAAAATGAATGAGGATTTTTTAGAATGTTTTCAATTTTATTATTTTCAAGAACTAAAATGTCAGGTTTGACATTTTCAAGCATCAAAGTACAGCAAACTAATTCTAAATCTTGCTGCTGTTTAAATAGAATATTAAATTTGTGCCAAGAATATCACAACCTAGGATTTGCCAGAAGAGTATCGCAAGCAAACAAACAAAACTAAAAGAAACACCATGACCAAAAATTCATCCGAAACAAATGCTTGGCCAAGTATTTATTTATTTAAATATATAGTTATAAATTATATTAATGCATGCATACAGGAAGAGAGATGGTTGGGGAACTCTTAAGGTTTGGTGTGGGAGGAGTTGTACTGAGTTATCTTTTACACATTCTTAGTGAGCTTTGGTTAATAGGAGTCACATGGCTTATAACAGGAGTCGGTCATGTCAGTGCAACGACACTGTGGAGGAATGGAGCGTGTGCAAACACAACTTTTGCATGCAGAGTGACAGGTTTTCCCGATATCTTCACAACTGTACTGTGGAGGAATTGATTTTGTACATTTGTCACAGCATGCTTCCTTTGTGGATTTCACATCGTAATTGGCATCATCTTCGGAGAGCAACTGAGTGATTAAGGAACTTGGATCGAAGCGAGCATCAACTGTTGTTGAAGCAAACCCTAGAAGGAAAAGCAAAGAAGCTACTTTCAGCAACACTTTTGTCTTTAATTCCATCTCTATCTTTCACTATAATCTGTAACTAATAGTGCCTCTTCTTTTATCACAAGGATGAACTCAATAAACAATAGGTCTATTTATAATGGGGTGCATGTATAGATAGTGAAGACCCTGTTTTTCATCTTATTTTAAAATATGTTATGAAGTCTTTGTTAAGAGTCTAGCTGCTGCTTCCATCTTACCCAAACACGTTAGCTGGTGTTGACTTTCTTAGTTTTGAGTGCTTTCATTATTCAACTTTGCAACCCAAACACAATTAAGTTGATTTGATGAGTTATGAAGTCTTAAAGTCTAGTAGCTGCTTCCAATCAATCTTAACCAAACACGTGTTAGCTGATTATTGCATCAAAGTTTCATAGTTTTGGGTGCCTTCCCACAAATGTGGACTTATCTCTTGTGGGTGGGTGTGACCGGCCAAGCACATGACTTTCATGGCCTGCTACACATAACTTCCTTCCTTAATTTGATGATTTATGAAGTCTTTAAGTTCTGCTTCTTTCATTTATGGTTGCTACTTGTTAGGTTACTTCTTGATCATTATTTTATGATTTTGGTTCACAGAGTCAGCTAAATTTATTACAAAGTTATCCTTAAGACTCTCACCTTGATTTTAAGAGTTACTTATAATAAAAAAGCATCTTTCTTATTAGCTATTAGAAATTAAATATAACTAAATATTATATATAAAGTCAGTTGTTTTACTATTTTACCATTCAAATTTGTCCAATTTATTAATTTTTATATGCCATACCTTATATTTGAATTAATAAAATTTTTACTTTTACTTATTTTTTTTTCTTTAATATAGTTTAATAGTGATATTTCTACGTTCATCTTTATATTTTTGTTTTCTTTTATGTATATCATAAATGAAATATCTAATGTCTTGTAGTCAACTCTTCCTAGTAATATCATTATATCTATTTTAGAGACTAGTTTCAAAGGTTTTTTTTTTTTTTTTTTTTTTTTTTTTTTTTTTTTTTTTTTTTTTTTTTAAATTAATTTAAAATGTTTTTTTTTTTTTTTTTGTCTTTTTTCTAGTTTTATCTATTATTTGTTAAAAACTAGTTGGATCATTCATTTTGGTATCAATACTCATATGGCTCTTTTCCTCTCATTTTCAATTTTATAAATATATCACTCATGAAATCATTGTGTTATCCAATCCTAATTAATATGTTATTTTTGTAATAACTAATATAAATATAAATCTCATATAATAGTTGTTCTATTCCTGTATTACTAAAACAATGCTTTTTGTAATAATATTTTTTGTTTAACATTTTAGAGTTATATATATTTGATAAAATCCTTGGACTTTTGAGTAATGATATTTATTTTTATATTTCACATAATTTTTCTACTTTCAATTATTAAATTTGTTCTTTTAGAAAATTATCACAGGCATCTCAATCATTATTATTTTACTTGTGATGGCAATTTTTTCTAACATTAGATTGATGATTGTAATCATTTTACTTGAATATTTTTGCTCGTATAGTTGTCTAAAGTTGTTAATATTATAAAATAATTATTTTAAATGGTTAAAACTCATTTTGGGGTCAACTGTAAACGTTTTAGGTTTAACCATGAAAAAAGCTTGTTATTACTGATTTCTAGCAATATTAGGCACTATACATCAATTTTCTTAGTTAACAGAAAAATATTTATTAAATGTGACTTGAATTTGATTTTTCTATCGATGTTGTTAATCCAACTTTGGGATTGTGTGTTTTTACTAAAACATACTAATTCTATCTAATACTACAAAATAAATAATCTCTCCATATCATGTTCTATATAAATCCAAACATAATTATTAATCATTAAAAGTTTTTGGATATTTTAATTATGCACCAATTTTGTCCTCTTCGGATATAAATTTACTTCTTATCTCATTCCATTCATTTTTGTTGATTAACCTAGAGACTACATGAGATACAAATTATACAACTTAGAGACTTAAGAATTTTTTTTTTAATATCAAGGGATGTGTTCTTTAATGAAACAATGACTTCTTTTAGAGATTTTCTCCATTATTTATGATTTGGTAATTCCTTTATCCATTAGTGATGACTTGTCCTTAGATAATTCTATTATTTATTAATCTAATGAGCCTCATGGTATATATAAAACATTAATGTCTGATATTGATGAAGTTGAAATCTTTGTTTGAAGATCATTCAAAGTGTCTGAGAAATTTGTTATTTATTTGAGTATATGATATTATATGTGCTCTATCACCTAACACCCTTATCTCATTTAGAATTTCAACAAATTCAATCCAAAATACAAAATATTTGTCAACCAAAATTCTACTACTTAAGAATCTTATTAGTTGTTGCTACCACAATAAAATAAAATGGAGCTTACAACTACTAGATATCAATAATATACTCTAAAATGATAAGTTATTTAGGAAGTATATATGATATTCTCCAAGGTTACAAAATAACAAAATATAAGTTTATATATCGACTTAGACAAGCCTCTAGATAATGATTTTGCAAGTTTTTATAGCAACATGATTTGACACAGTCTAGAAAGAATTAATTTCTATATAATTAACATTGAGTTCTTTGTTCAAACTAAAAAGAATTAATCTCTATACAATTAACATTGAGTTCTTTGTTCAAACTAAAAGATCATTGGTTCTCTTTAATACTTCTTGGGCTTAGAAATGACCAAATCCAACAAATTTCCTTAAATAAGAGAAAATATACTTATCTTTGTTTGATGACACTGTCTCTTAGTAACAAACCGATTACACTACTAATTGGATCCAGTTTAACACTTAACTTCAATGATAATAACCTTATTGAGGATCCTTTTGCATATAAAACTTAATTAAAAGACTTATATACTTGTCCATTTTTAGATTAGATATTACCTTTGCAATTCACAAGTTAAGTCAATACATGAAAAATTTCTTGACCACACATCTAAGTACAACCTATCACCTCTTACCGTACATGTCCATTCCAAGTCAACAAAAAGATTCATTTTCACCACCATAAGCTGATGCAAACTAGGGTAATTGAAGGTTGTAATAAAGGTATTATGTCCAAGTCTTCAACATATTTAGAATATCCTGTTTTATCTTGACTATGAAGTGGTTTAACAATATTATTCAACCGTTCTGAAGTTTAAATTGACATAATCATGTTTTTTAAATATAATACTTTTATCATTCACCTTAGTTCTAACTCTTGTGTTCTTATAATTCTAAATATATAAATATTGATTCTAAATATAAATATTGATTATAACTCTAGCGTCCGTTAAAGTTATAAATATAAATATTTGATTTTGATTATCACTTTATTGGGGAGTTTGGTCAAAAACAATTACTCACTCTAATTTATGTGAGAATCAAGTATCAAATATTAATCAATATGTTTACAAATGTCTTTCTAACTATTGTCTTCAATATCCATATGTTGAAAATCACAAATATCTATTTTCAAAAAACGTGAGAGAATATTAGAATAAAGTATGATTTGATATTATAATATCATACATAATCAATCATTATGATTTTTTAATATTCAAATATATTCAGTTTGTTAGTACGTTACTATTAGCTTTTTGTATTGTTGTTGATACGAAACTACTTCAAGGGAGAACCTTGGTTGAGGAACCTTTCTGTTAGGCATTTCCATTCTGTAACGTCTGTACACAATAACAAATTGTTTAATAAAAAATAAATTACCATCCTAAGGTTGGGTTCTACTGTTCCTTCTTTAATACTCTTTAAGTATTAACAATTACCGATCAAAATCATGTCTCAACTCTTGAAATGAGTGTTAGGATTAAAAATATGAGGCCTATAATACTCTTTTAAGGTGCAAAACACAAGAACTTGAAGCACCCTTTGCAGTTAAGAAGGACCATTACAAATCGCAATATTGGTTAATGGATATCGAAGCATAAGAAGCAATAGAAACTTCATGAAAAAGGGAGTATCGACTTAGAACCTATGTGAAAGGATGTAGAGTGAGATTGGTATATATGATAGTGAAAATCCTAATGGTCTCATAGGAAGTGTCAAGACCAAACATAAGAAAAAAATAAAGGTAGAAAATGAACACCTTTTCAGTTTCACTGGCCAAAAGTGGACAAAAAATTGAAAGAACTTAGAAGAATTGCTTTATGAAAAGAAAAATTTATGCACCAATCAAATACAGAACTCAAAAGATAAAATTCCTGTCTGAGCCCGGGTTCGAACCGGGGACCTCTAGTGTGTGAGACTAGCGTGATAACCAACTACACCACCCAGACATTGCTGTTTCATTTACTTCAATCATATATCAAAGAATATATTTGGACACCAGTTCCCTTGTGAAACTGATGCGTTTGAACCTTGTAATCGTGCTCGACACATTTATTAGGTAGATGATAGTACGATTATAGAATTCTATAAAACAGTGTTTATATGCAAACTATTGTTAAAGATAGCAAACACAATAGAGTTAGTACGCACAGTGATTAAGTATAAACGGGAGAGGAAAAGTAATGTATTATTTTAAGAGAGAGTTTTTTTTAATAATATATTTACACAGTCATTGTAATTAATAACAAATTGTTCATACTTCATATTTGAATTACTATTTCAACACTATCCTTTAATTTAGTTTTCTTGAACATCTAACTCCTAAGTTCTTCAAACAGGGTTTTCCCGTCAACTTTTATCTCCATACTAATCTCATTTGCTTGCTCTTAAGAGGTTCCTCTGGTGTCTTCATGAACATGCTCACAAGCCCTACTCCATATCCAGTATCAGACCTATATATTATATAGAGATCCCACCATTTTTCTGTAGTGTTTTGTCCACCATTTAATCTTCTGTCTTGTCAAGTGTATTTCCAGTACCAACAGGTGTTGAAACTGGATTTGACTCAACATTTGAAACCTTTCCAACACATAAGTAGTATATTTGCTTTGATGGTGAAAATTTCACCTTTAGTTTTCATGAACTCTATTTCAAGAAAATAAGTTTTTCCAAGTCAGTCATTTATAATTCATCCTTTATATCCTTCTTGAATGCTACAATTTCTTCAACTTTGGTTCGAGTTACTAATAGATTATCAACATATAGACAAATTATTAACAAGTCGGTCATATTCAATCCCTTTATGTACACACCATATTCGGTGGTGCACTTCACAAATCCAAGCTACAGTATGAAGCCATCAATTCTGTGTTCCAATCGAGCTTGCTATAAATCATATAAAGTCTTATGCAATTTCTACAGTTGCTCTTCCTTGCCTTTAACTTCAAACCGATGTGACTGACACAAATACTTCCTCCTCTAGTGGCCCACTTAAGAAGGCAGATTTGATATCCATCTAATGTATTGGTCAACACTGATAACTTACCACAGAAACCACTAGTCATATGATTTTGTCTTGTAATCTGGAAAAAAACTTCACCAAAGTGAAAGTCTTGTTTCTGCAAGAAATCTTTTGCTACAAGTGTGGGCTTGTATTTAGCTACCTCACCCTTTGGATTTAATTTCACTTTATACAACTATCTCACAATACTTGCTCTCTTCCCCGGTGGCAGTGGAGTGAGTCTCCAAGTGTGGTTCTTCTCAATTGATCTTAGCTCTTCTCTCATGGCCACCATCAGGTTTATCTCCTTTTCTGTTTTCTCAAAGCTCATTCATTCCATCTCTGATGGACTAAGTCACCTTCAATTATGACTTCTGAGTCTGAAAATACTTCATATATAGTCATTCAATCTTAGGCTTTCTCATTCTTTGATGTCTTCTTCCATTCCGAATTTCTGCCTCTGGTTGTTGTTCAATGTCCTCATCCAGATCTATCATTGCTTGTCTTCCTGGATCATCGCTTCTATCCTTTCAATCCAATACATTTCGTCAATCTTTAAGTCTCTACTAAGCATCATTTTCTGAGTCAGAGGATTGTAGACATTTGGTGTTGACATGAAAAACCTTCAACACTCTATCCTTCACTGTCATTGTATAACTCCAGCAATTGACCAAGACTTATCAAGTTACTCTTCATCCTAAGGACATACAATACATTGGAAATGTACGAGTATTTGTCATCTTTCTTCTGAATTGAAATCTTTTCTATTTTTTCTGCATGAATGAAATTATCATCTATGAATTTCACTTTGTTCTTGGCAGTCTCGTCAAGACTCATGAACCACTCCATGCTAGTCATAAGATTGGAGCAAGTAATAACTCTTGTCATGCTCATCTTTGTTTGTGACTAAGAGCAACACTTGCTCATCTTCTGACTCCTCCCGAGCCATTCTTGCTTTGACATCCTTTCCATGCCACCATTGAACTTGCACTCAGATGCAAAGTAGCCGAAGTTTCTGCATATTTTTTTTTTTTTTTCTCTTGATTGGCTTCTTCGTAGTTTTCTTCTTTATAACGTTTTCCTTTTCTTAGTATGTTCTCTTTTCTAGAGAACCTTTTGCTCGATTGGGCCTGTAAAGCCTTTGACCAGAGTTCTTGCCAGGATTCTTCTTGTTAATTCTCTGTTGGTGTGCCCCTAAGGAACTTTACACGTCCTCAATCTTAAGGTCCTTTGACTCCTCTATTACAACCAAAATATGACCGAACTTGAAAGTTACAAAATCCATTTATAACTATATAATTTAAAACACATTTTCAAATTTAAAAATATATTTTAAGTAATAAAATATTTTAAATTATAAAATTTAAAATATATTTTTAAATTGTATAATTTAGAAACACATTTTAGATTATATTATATCATTTAGGATGTTTCTAGATTGCATAATCTAAAAATACATCATAAATTGTACAATCTATGATGTTTTTAGATTATCTAATTCAAAATACATTTTAGATTATACGTAAAAAAAAGTATTTTTAGATTACACAATTTAAATTATATAATTTATAAATTCAGAATATATTAAAACATATTTCAAATTGCAAACCCTAAACCTGTAATATAGTACATGTTCCTAAATTTGGCAGTTTGAAAATCTATGTAAAATTTAAACTTCGACAAGCAGTGCACAAAAAAAAAAAAAAATACTATTATGATAGACTTAGAAGATGGATTAAAAGATAGCTTCCTACGCTGAGAGTTCACCTATTATTGTTTAGTTCCCAAAACTTTTTTTTTTTATAGTTTGTACTTCCTTGATTTTGTTAAATTATTATACTGTTTTATTAAAAGATGGATTATGTAAAAGGAAACCGTTATGATAGACTTACAAGATGGATTAAAAGATAGCTTCCTACGCTGACAGTTCACCTGTTTATTGTGTTCCCAAAACTTTTTTTTATAGTTTGTACTCTTCCTTGATTTTGTTAAATTATTATATTGTTTTATACATGGTATAATAGTTCAACTGATTGGAGAGTTCAATAACAGTGTTAGGCGAAGAAGATTTGCCTTAGTCAGATCCGTTTTAGTTATGAACTCAAGTAAACATCATCCCTAGACCCCTTCACTCATAATAATAACAATAAAAATTAAAATAAAACATATAACACATCGCAAATCATATTTCAAAACTCAAATAGAATGGAAAATCCTAGAAACCCTAGTTACACAATCCAGCAAAAGCAACAAATTAATTTGCACGTATATCACCTCTAATCCTAAAGAATCAAGAAGGCAAAATTTCCATTACTTCAATGAAATAAGCAACGTGACCATAATTTGCAGCAGAGAGGGTTAAAACACAAATTTATCGAGTGACTGAAGTGCACGAAAACCAGAATCCTGCATGCAAGCTTTTCTACAAATACACGGGCAGAGCACACACATAATGGTATAAGAAACACGATGGAAAAAGAAAATCTTTCAGTACTGGAACCATTGCTGCTAACAGTGACGAAGCAGAGATCACAGTATGTGGTGATGGAAGAGTAAATCTTGGTAGGAGATGGGACGCAAGCAGACAACAAAGGAACCAGTTTGTAAATTTTAAGACTAGTTAAATGTAAAAAAATAATCTAACACATCAACCAGTTTTCAGTCACAGATTTGAACCATTGATGAAATATATATATATATATATATATATATATATATATATATATATATATATATATAATAACTTTATGTGATGGTGCTGTATAGGTGCACCACCAATTAGATGGTTCACTCTAGAATTCACCACAGAACGAAAACAAAAATAATTGACATGACCATGCATTAAAACAAGACAGAACTAAAAAAATCACAAGGTGCCTTCTTGGCTATTTACAGATTAGATTTGATGGCTGAATTTGAAGAAATAACTTCCCTCATTAGACCTTCTTGAACCACTGATACAAGAAGCTGCAAGTTCCCAAACCGAAAAACCTTTAGACAAAATGAACTAGGGAAAAGAGGAAATACTACTGCTGAAAAGAGATAGGTCATGTATTAATCGCATATTCGACTTATTTTACCACAAAAAACTCAATGGTTAGGCTTACTGAAATAAACTGATAAGAACTTATTTAATAAGTTTTACTGTGAATCCTCATTTAACAAGCAGGAATATTGAAAGGTCATGGGCTATTCTGTAGACCCAAATATATTCCGTACAAGATAAATATATCGAACTTTCCTATGTTAAAATTAATGTAACAACCCCCAGTTTCAGAAAAGTTAAATGAGAGTTTGTTTAATTAAAAGTTGAAATGCATTGATCTTAACATACAGAAATAACCAAAAATATTTGCCCTATTTGGACTTTTCCTAGTATCTTATAACTATATTTATGATCTTTTTCGCTTGATTTGTCTATTAATCAAATCAAGAATAGTTGGATTTTCCAATATGTTTGGTTTTAATTCAATTAGTTAGAGGAAGTTTGTTTCACGGTATAACTTTGCATAAATATTTATTCTTATCCCCTTTCCTGGAAATAAAAGATAGCATGAAGCAAGCACCCTTTCATTTTTTATTTCTCTTATGAATGTGTTGAAAAAGTTTATCTAACCGAAACCATGGTCATATCCTCAAAACTTATATATTCTTCAAACTATCACTAAATATGTCTTCTTCTCAAATATGGATAATCAAGAGTGTGTAGCTAAAGTGATGTGAAGAGATAATCCCTTACCTCTCCCTTTTGATTGAACATTTGGCCAGTAACATAGCCACGGGCATTGCAGGAAGTAGGACTGACGATCTGTAAAACAAATTGGACGTATTAACAACTTTACAGAATGAAAAAATAAATAAAAAGAAAAAGAATTTTAGGGAAAAGTATTTTTAATTTATAAACACTGTCTAATCAAATAGTTAATGATATTCAAAGAGTGTTAACGATTAACCAATTTATTGACTTATTAGCTGTTTGAATGATTTTTTGTTCCTAAAAATATTTTTACCAAGAATTTTGTTGTTTTAACTTTCCTAAAATAATGAAACACTTTACGGCACTCACCACAAATAGCACCCAGTCATCGGCTCTTAAAGGTCTGTGAAACCACATGCTGAAATAAAACCAACAAAACATTAAACAAAAAAGAAGGGAGAAAATTCATAATCATAGCTCTGAAAACTCGTAGTTTCTTTTTTTTTATCATAAATTATGCTATTGATGCTAGGAACAACAACTTGTTAGTTGAAAACTTTTAGTTTGTCTCAGTGTTATGTTAATATACTTCCATTTACACCAAAAAAAAAATGTTAATATACGCTATCTGTTTTACAGTGAGTATAGTTTAAGGTCATTTCACACAAACAACAATTAATATACCACTTCTTAAAACAATTTTGACTGAACTAGCGTCACTCCTTTAGTAAAGCATTACTTTTTGACTTAGACGAAGAGTGTAATTAATTTGAAGACAAATTTGGATGTGGAAAACTAATGCATCATTGAGAAAATAAGTCAATCGGAAAATTTTTAGATGACTAAAACTATAGTCATTGTGGGACGGAAGTACAAATTAAACATCACATGACTCAGATACTTACGAGTGGTCCAGACTCACAGCTCGTGCCTTCATGCCCTTCCTACGGTTGGGATTCAAACTCACTTGAAGAAAGATTAGATCTGAAGTGTATGCTACCACACACCTGCAACACAAACCCGATCCACTTACTATTAGATATAAAAGCACTGAAGAGCTTTTACTATAAAAGCGTTAATAAGCTTTTGGACTAGTTGGTCTTGGGATATGGTATTAAAGCCAATATGACCGTCAATCAATAAAAAAAGCCGCATGATAGGTCATTAATTTCATCCTTGCCTCTGTCATTCTTCTACGTAAGAGTTTAATTTCGGTAAAGTAAAATGGCCCCATGCATTGTGTCTCAAACTCTCCAAGCTTGGTCTTTCTTACTACACAAGTTTTCCTTTTCCAAAGACAACACAAATTTTAACAGAACTTGAAACTATTTATAGTAATAGGCTCTCCAAGGAATGCAAGCCTTAGCACATCAATTAAAGCCCTCCTAGCTCGTGCATATGACAATTTCACAAAGCTACTCAGAACTGAACATATCCAAAGGTAAATAGAAATTATGTACCTATGCAAGGCCTGATCTTCTGAAAGTTTTCCCCTTGCTCTGAACCAGTATCTCAAACTGCAGTCAAATTTTTAATAAGATATATAATATGCAGCATTAAAATTCCCCGACCTTAAATCCTTAAAAATGATTTACAGAGAAACTAAGGATTGAATAATGATGTATCTGGAATGGTACACCAATCCTTTCCCTTCTCTCTCCAAATCTCTGAAACAAACGTAGCATAGAAGACCAGTAAAAAAGCAAGCACAAATTGGCAGAGTATCTAGCTAACCTAGGGGGAGATTTGGTCTGATTTGTTGAAGTTCTAGGTTCACAGAACCGTATCTCTATGGGCCACGGAATGAATTCAACTGTAGCAGCCTTATTCCGGTAAGTTCTGAAGCAACAATTTTATGCGTTATTATGGCAAAGAAAATATTCAGTCTTAGAGGCTGAACCAAATAAAAAGTAAAATAAATAACTGTAGCAATAAGCATGATGTGCTAGATAGTAATTATTACCTCGGAAGGCGAGGGTCGGTAAGACGTAGCTCCCGAAGTTCTTCCAACGACAAAAGCTATAACAAAGAACAAAATATAACTGTCTAATATCCATAACTGTTTTTATGAATATAGGCTAGTCACTTGCCTTATCTGGAGCAGGGACTGATGGGATAGACACTTCCTGGTGGTGAAATCCTACTTCTTCCTTCTGTAGATTTAGAATAATAACAAAGTTAAATGTGCTCCCGAATTTAGAGAATAATACCTTGACAAGAGCAAGAGCATATATGTTTAAAGATCATATGGCAATCAAAATGAAAACGGCTTAAAGAAAGCTACATTATATATGTTATATTTTGTAATCATTAAAAAATAATACTAGAAAAGGGGAAACTTACCATAGATTCATATTCTTCCAATTATCCTTCCAATGCTAGATGGCATCTCATGTACTAATTGTTAATGTTGCATCAACCTACCTACTCCTCCTAACAGTACTAAAGCCTATATGACCATAACCCAAATAAATATAAATGATTTTCATAGCAAAATTATCGACGGTATTACACTTTTGCATCGGGGGTTTTATTAATTCATTAAACATGTTTTATTCTTCAATGACAAGGATGCCATGTTATATAGTTGCACTGTACCAGGTCCTCCAATGGCATTTCAACTTTGAATTCCCTAGTGTACAACCAGGGATGACAAGGGATTGGGGCGGATAGTAGCTACCCTCGAGTCTAAAAAAATTCACCCATTACCTGTCTAGCTACCTATTGGATATCTGCAAAAGATACCAATAGATATTTTTTATACCTACGGGTATTCATGAATACACGCAGATATTTTTACTTTAATTCTTTTAATTTTAAAAAATTATTCAAAAATAATTATTTAAAATATAAACTCAGATAAAAAATTAATTTTAAAGTATAATTAAAATAAAATTGCATAATAAAATATTAGTATAATAAATTTAGTCTTTCTAGAAAACAAATTTAAATAAGTTGTACTACAAAGTATAAGTTTAAACTTTTTAAAAACAATTTCAATTTCATAGGTATAAAAAATATAAATATATAAAATTAAATTCAAAACAATTTTTCATAGTTAATATTTCTCTCACCAATAACTTAAATTTGATCGCTTGATTCTCTTTCTAAATATTTAAATCAAATTCACTAACAATGATTAGTAGATAGCTGGTATCCATGAATTGGATTATCACAAATACCCGTATTCACCCCATCAACAAGGAGGTATCTATAATACCCATACCCATTATCTCCAGGTATCCATTAAAGATATCTATTTAGTATCTGTTACAGATTTTACTCACGGATATCTGCAAAAATGGATTCCTTGTCATCCCTATGTACAAGGAAGAAATATTAAAGTAAAAAAAACCGCATGTGATTAACCTTAAAATTTTCCCTTATTATAGACTATATATTCAATTAAGAATGATAACCAAATATCCATACAATAGAGATAAAACATAACTTAACCAGATTCAGAGCTAAATAAACAGAAATTTTATCATATTCCAAGTCAAGAAGAACGTGGAATTGAGAAGAAATACATGAAATGAAGCCAGCAAAGTGAATATGACGTTTCCCTTTTGAATTGCATCCACTTTCCTAGTTGCAAAACTCTTCCCATCACGGAGACGGCTAACTTGATATATAATGGGTACTGGAAGACAAAAGTTTACACCACAAGTGTTATCAACCGCAAGCCAAAAGTCCACATAGAACTATGGCAGATGATTTTGCGGTTTGTTGCAGAATGCACGCCAGAAGAAATAAAATACAATATATACATATAGATAAATATAAGACTGCCAAAGTAAATTTTCAATGAAGAAATAATCAAAAACAGCCACAAAACAAATAACAATAGCAAGTTTAAACCTTCAAATAACAGTAAAATGATAACAAAACACCAAGTTGAAGACTTCAAATAATGATAAAATGATAATAGTGAGTAGGATGAGCTACTTGGAACTTAACCCGTAGGGCTTTTCTACGTAATGGATTAATCTTTTAAGTTGGACTCTCCTCTTATTCTTAAGTCCTTGCAATTGGCATTGTTATAGAGGTGGGCTACGAAAAGATGATGGAAGCCCTCTCAAGGAGAAAAGTGCCACTACTGGTTCAATATCAACAGGGTGAAGCCATCGTAAACATCATTCCTTAAATAGGTTCCACATTGAGTAGGATGGACTACCTTGATATAATACTCAAGCCTTGAGACTCTCCTACCTAATGGATTAGTCTTTCGGGTTGAGCTTGTCTTGTGCTTATGTCCTAATAGTGTCACACTAATATTTTCCTTTCCATATACAATTATTCATATCATGTAATTTCTTGTACATATTCATTTTTGGTACTGCCACTTTTTCTCTTTTACCTCTTTAAAGCACCACATTCATTACATGATTTACTTATATATGATTTGTCGCCTTAGACAATAGAAACTGTTAGAGGACTATAGAAAGTCAAGATAAAACTAACTCAAGAACTATTCAGAGCCTGCAATTGTCGAGAACAAAACATTTGAAGCTACTTGACAGTATCGAGTTTAGCTAACAACCAATAAAGTAGTTCCATTTAAGCAAAAATATGCACTACAAGCTATCCAACAAACATAAACATGCACAGCAGTAAAAAGAAACTGGTGATGAAAACATGAAAAAGCCAGGAGGATGATTTGTCAACAAGAAAGTCATTAAACTGTCATCGTTTAGAAAATTGCTGTCATTTGCAAATGTTAATCACAAAAAAACAATAGAAGAAAAGGTTCTTCTACAAAATAATGCAGCAGGTGGACCAAGAAAAGAAATTGAATCTTTCAAGTTAGGGAAAATGGTAGAAAGGGACAAAAAATGGAGCTACATGGGAGTATTGTTAATGAAGCTCAGATTAAGCACACTTACTGTTAAAATCCCCCACAAGGAGAAAATAGACATGCAAGCTATGAACAACTTTAAGACAATCAACAGATTTTGATGCTGCAGCCAGTGCCTGTAAATTATATATTTTCTTGTAAGCAATCATTTCCTATAAAGTGATGCTAACATGTGTAGAATGTTGTTTATGGCATTAAGTGGTGTTTTCATACCTGTCCAACTATTTGTCCACCAAATACTTTTCCAAATTTTGGAGCATCTGTAGGAGTGATTCCTCGGAAGATATCTACCTTCCAAAGAGAAAGAACAGAATGATATAAGGAGGAACCATACAAAATGTAGCCTACATAATATCAAAGATAAACTAGGACAATGATGTCTAACAAGTTTCCTTTTTCTTCTCAGTCTATTACACTATTTACTATATATGGATACCTCAATAGGTTCCAAATGCAGTATATGCTCCACAGGTGAGCATGTATCAACAGATTTTTCTGCACTCCAGATAGACTTCGATTGCAGCAATGCTGAATGCTCATGGGGCAGTACCAAGCATGATAGCTGTCACATCAACATAAACAATTGCTATAGGATAAAGAAAGAGTTTGTTTACATATCATGTAGACATTGGAAAGCAATAGGGAAAGAAACCAACAAGGCACCTTTGTCAAAGCTATGACATCAGCATGGTGAACTTCATTCGATAACCCTGTAATTATAGTTATATAGCAATATTATCCCTCATTGCCCTTAATATAACATGATAACTCGAGACAAAAAGCTTATTCATAAAAATATCAAATTAGATGTGTGCTTTTTAAGCAGTCAAACCTCATTTGTGTGATTACAAAATTTAAAACTAATTGTTGTTCTTTCAGTGCAGAATATTATTGAAATTATAAGGTTTTGGATCAAAACTAGGTATGGACTATGAGAGAAAGAAGACTTTTAAATTATATTATTTTGTGTATGTGTAAATTACAGAACATTAAAATCAATTTAAACTAGTTCTGAACTCCTCATACTAACAAATAAATAAACAAGTCTGGAAATATAACAAAATCGAGAAGCCATTCTAAGATGATCTTAGATAACTAAAATATGGTGCAATAGAATAAAGATATATTCTAAATAGTCAAACTCTCACTCAAGCTAAGGCTAAATAAGCTTTGAACTGATCACAAATGAACAATTCAAAGAAAGAACATAACACAAACATAAAATGGGCTCCATAAAAAAATGGCTGAAAGATAACTCGAGGAAGCAAGAGATATCACCGCTATCAAATCTTATCTAAAAACCAATTGACTTTAAGCAAAGTTGTTCAACAAATATATAAACCGCACTCCATGAATTGAGGTAAACAATGTGGGACTCTCAACACCCCCATCCACATATGCATGTCAAACTAGATGAGCTACCCGAATAGATATCTTTGGGTACCATGTTAGATTTCGTATTAAAGCCAATTGATATTAAGCGAAGTTGTCCAATAGATATATAAGTCACACTCCAAGAATTAAGGCGGGCAATGGGGGGACTTCTCGACAAGAATGATAGACATCTCTGAAAAACTAATTCAGCAAGATGGTTGTAATCATCGTCACCCTAAAACAGTGGGTTAGAGTGTTGCATGACCAATAAAGAAGAGACTGCCAGCATAAACATCAACAAAAAATTCTTGGTAAGCAATTATACAAAAACTAAAACTTCTTCCCCAGGCTCATCAAGCACAGGATAGTATATATTATGGTGTGTCAACATGGCAAAAAGTCACTACTAATATGATTGTTAGTGGAAAGCCAAAATGGTTGCCGACAGGAAGACATACTAATCAGTAGAAAGGTTTGTCAGAATTATCAAGACATGTAATTTTATCAATTTCTCTCTTTTCTTCAATGCTGTCAGAATTGGAAAACCAACAATAATATAAGAAAGGGGATAGAGCAAAGATCATACTTTAAAAAAAATAACCAAACAGTATACGAATGCTGGAAGAACAAACACTCAGAAAAGGAGATAAAGGGTAGAACCCAGAGAAAATAAACACCACAAAGATTGCCAAGATACATGTCAAACCCGATGGATAAAAGGACATGTTAAATCAACACGCTAAACCTGATGGAGAGAAGGAGAAGATATCAAACCTAATTACTAAACACAAAAATGCCAGTCCAAGGGAGCCAAAGAACCACGAGAAGATGGTGAAGGGAGCAACAGGGATGGATCTATCAAAAGACATCCAAATAATACAATTGCAGAGACAATGACGGAAAAGAGAATGCACTCTAGTGTGTCACAAAGGCAAAGCTTACACAACCAGTGAGGAGGATGTCCCAACTTCGATTAAACTGAAACTTGATAACCATTTCAGTAAGGGACACAGTGTTGGGTTGATTTACCGAGAAACAGACCACATATATATCTGGGGTGAATTCGTGAATTGAATAATTACAGGATAGGTTGTGTAATTTGGTATCACTTTGATACTACTGAACCTTATCTATCTCTACTATTACTGAACCTTAATCCTAATTAAATATGGAAACGAAACAAAATCAGGAAACCAGTCCTAATAGATCATCTAAGATGCTCTAAATTGTCTAAAAGATACAATTAAAATATTACAAGATATTTTCCTGAAAATCTAACCGATATAATTAAGAATAACCAAATCATGATAGAACTAACAAGCCTACAACTTTGAGGGTGCTAGCAACAACAAACAGCAGTCTTGAAGCATAGCTACATAAGAATGAAGTTTATTACCAAAACCAAAGTAGTCATATCTTTTCAAATGAAACTCTGGATGATTATCATCATCAGCACTAACAGAGCCAACAACCTCAGCCTGCAAACCAGGAAACTGAATATTCAGCACAAAACTGAAACTTTGAAGTTGCATAAACAAAACCTTTAGATCTGAATCTACATCACTTCAACTGATGCGATGACCATTTTGTACATAACTTTCAATTCAAATATAACATGAAAAATGAGCATACCTCTCCTTCCCAGATGAAGTAAAGACCATCCCCACGTTCTCCCTCACGAACAACATACTCTCTCGGCTCTACATAATAATTCATCATTCAAGACTTGAAAACATTAATGCTTATACCAGTTCATCAGGCATCCTTCCAGAAATGGAAAGTCATTTCCAATTGATTGTCGAAATTCTATATACTATAAATCTTCTAAAATACTCTAATTCTCAAAGCATAATAATAATAATAATAATAATAATAAAAATAATCATAACACTTAACTATATTATTTAGTTCCTGAAATTTGAGATTAACTTTTGGTTCCCAAATTAAAAATTAAAATTATCATTTTAGTCCCTCAAATGTTAAAAAATACATTACCATTTTCCATTTCCGTTAACCAAGTCAAGATACAGGATTAAAAGCCTATATTTTATATCTAAGAGATTAAAATGAATTTATTATTCAATTTTGGTAACAAAACTTATTATCAAAAATTTCCGGACTAAAACAAAACTAAGCCACATAGCAATAATAATGAAACTATGGTTACGTTTCTAACATTTTTCCGCCTAATTCGCCGCACAAAATACAATTCAACAACAAAAGAGATCAAATCTTCAAAACCAAAATTCTATTACCATAATATTTGGGAATTACAAGCTCCGATATCTTCCGTACAGACGAGCCAGGAAGCCTCTGTAGCAGAGGAACGTTCCCGAGAAACTCAAACACTGCAACAAGATCAAACAGACAAAATCAAACCTAAAGATCGCAACAGAAATTCGGAAGCATTAAACTGAAAATAAATAAAAGTATAATTACAAATTCTCCGTTCCTGATCCTCTCATGTTTGGTTACAGATGAATCATGGCAGAAAAAAAATCGCAAAAGGCTGCACTCACCTTCCTCCTTCGCCATTAACAATGATTGAATTGGATGATTAGAGGACTGTGATGGCTGTAGTGACACTAACTTGTATATATAATATTTTATATAAAGGAATACACTTCTTTATACTGTATTATAGATATTGTAATTAAAAAGGAGAATTCTGATTATAGATGTTGTAGTTATAATATATATTAAAGTATAATAATAATAATAATAATAGTAATATTATTATTATTATTATTATTATTATTATTATAATTACTAATGTAGAAAACGCTCCACACTTATCTATATTTATACTTCTTTATGATAATAAAATAAATATAATTAATATTATTGTAAAAATAAATTACCAAAACATAAAGAATAAAATTGTATTAAAATAGGTACAGAAAATAATTATAAAATAATCTACTTAATATTAATTATTACAATTATAGTGTAAAAAGATTCTTAATATTTCATTACCACAAAGAGTGAGAAGCATAAAAAAGATTAAATAAATATATACAAAAAGTAATTAAAAAATCAATTAAAAACACTTTTAATTATTCATTACAACTAGTGATTGTTTGTGAGTAGTAAGTTAATTAACTAAAAAATAAGAGTGGGAAAGATAAAAGAGATAAAACAAATATATACATGAAAAAACACTTAAAAAATCAAATTTCATTATTAATAATTATATATATATATATATATATATATATATATATATTTTAAAAATTACACCATTTTGAAATCATTTTGAAGTTCATAACTATTCTTTTAAGTATGCAATAATAAAGGTAAAAAATAGTAAAAATAAATTACTCATCTAATAAATAAATGACTGTACAAAGTACTAATTTATATTATGCTATTCTACAATGTAATTATATTTCTTTTTTATTTTTCTTCTTTCATGTTAATCTATAATTACAGGTCAAGTATAAAAAAATAAAATACATATATATTATGTTAGAGATCCTACGCAACTAAAGATAAGATCTTTTAATAGTTTATAACTGGAACTTTACTTTATAAGCCGATTTTGTAAGATTGAGTTAGACTTAAAGTTCACTTTTTGATATAGTATCACAGCCTATCCTTGTAAGGTTGTTAGGCCTAAAGGACCACCCGTGACCACTCTTATATATAAGTTAAGAAATCTTGATATGATAAATGTGTGTTAAAGATGCTACATTAACTAGAGATGAAACATTTTAATAGTTTATAAATAAATACAAACCTCACTTTATAAACTTAAAATTTTATTTTTGATATTATTTAAATAAATATACAAAACTAAAATCAATACAAATTTTAAATTTTAAATGAGATAACATATATAATAAAAAATCAGACACACAAATGTTAATGATTCGATGTTTATTCTAATATTATATATATATATATATATATATATATATATATATATATATATATATATATAATTATTTCTTTATAAAGATATTTCTTTTTTTTTTTTTGTTCATTTTTTATTTTTTTTTATACTTTTTTTTTTTTT
>Ga0099824_1004270_pt1 | contig 20623 bp, 9 predicted proteins | sample SiratrowhiteBW_FD_76837 | JGI IMG/M metagenome (GOLD analysis project Ga0099824, IMG submission 76837) | Root nodule microbial communities of legume samples collected from California, USA - Siratro white BW | ecosystem: Host-associated > Plants > Roots > Nodule | place: USA: California... | reverse complement strand
TTTTTTTTTTTTTATTTATTTTCATACTACTTTTTTTCTTTTTTCTTTTTTTTTTTTTTTTTTTTTTTTTTTTTTTTTTTGTTTCTTGAGAGTGGTACTAGACGAGAAAACACACGAGTTGTACTTGAATGGTTGGTTTATCACTCCAGAGTTTTCTTTTTCTTATTTTCGTAATAAAACCGTATTCCCATCTTTCATTATTCCTAAATTTTGTTTTTTATTTTTTAGTTTAATCCATTTATAAGATCTACACTTTAATACATTTATATTTCAATTTTTTAAAATTTAAAAATATTTTTTTGTAATCTAAAATTTTATTTAATATTCAGATATATTAAATTTTATGTCACACCAATTTATTTTAATAAAATATTTTATAAGACATATATTTTAAGCTTGTGATATTCATTATGATGAAAAATAACAATAACACCTTTTTTTTTAAGGAGGTATTGAACTGCTTACCATAAATTTAGGTAAAATTTATGATATATTGAGAACTTTTGTAAGATATAATTAATTGAACTTTTTTGTTATATTATATTTAATAACTATTTTTTGTTGAGATATTAATATTATTATTATTATAAATAGTTGTTAACAAATTATATATTTGAATTTGGGTTGTTAAAACATATTTTTCAAGTTGAAATATTATGTCATGTCTACAGAAGACTCAGACATGTAACGTAATTTTTATTCGTCTTTCCATTCACCTTTATATATATATTACTCATTCAAATTCATTTCCTAAAACCTAGTGAAAAATTTAGGAGGAATATCCTTTATTTTTTATTCATATAGAGAAAAATTAAAATGAAGAACTTGTAAAAAAATTTAATTTGTATTTTGTATTCTCTTGCTTTATAACTTATGTTGGATGAAACATATGTTAAATAGGAAAGAAGTTAATAAAAAGTCTTAAATTTATAAGAAATTTAAAACTTAACTAAATTTATGGTATATATAATTTTTTTAGAATAATTTTTAAAATATAATTAAATATTTGTTGTTTAATTTGATGTTAGAAGGTTGGTAAGTGGCTATAATTACGATGATGGATTGTGTGAGAGACGTGAAAGGTGGACACATGTTTACGTAGTTGTTGTTAGGTTAGTGATTGACGTTGATTTCTTGCCAAAATTCAAACCTCATAATTGTTACTAAACGGGTTGCCAATTTCCCATGTATCACCTAATTTTCCTCCTAGTTGCAATATGTGCTTGTGAGAAGCAATGATATGTGTGCTGAAAACCTTGTAACTGTAACTATTATGCTCCCATTTAATATTTTATTTTATTATTAATAAAAAATAATTTTTTTATTCTTGTGATTCAAAATCTTATTTAAAACTTGAATCTTAATTTTTATGTTATATAAAAGAAAGTTTTAAGAAATCCAAATTTTGTTTTATAATTTAATGTATAATATGTGTAATATAGAAACTTTAATGGTTTAACGGTATAAGAAAATATAACATTGTATTTGTATATTGGTGACTATTCTTTATTTGGATGGAAAATTGCGAGAAAATGAAAGCAGGGTATAAGCACTAAACAATGCCATGTAATTGATTGGCTACTTGCATAACCTATTATACTTTAAAATGAAATATCATGAAGATTAGACGCTTTCTCAATTTTGGTTTGATATTCAAATAACTTGAACATGAATATGAATCTAGGATTCAACTGAGTACAGGAAAGAATGCAACAAATATTTGTTAACTTTTAGGGTTCTCTTTAGCAATTGCTCTGACGATATTATTTTTGCTTTGCTTTTTTTATTTCTCATAATTATTGTAATTTAACTGTTTTTGTATTTATGTTTAATTTTTATTAAGTTATGGATTTTTACACAAATTTCTGGTTATTTCATTAATTACAAAATTTATAATTTCTGTTAAATCTTACCATCATTTATATTTGTACTTCAATCTTATTTAATTTTATCAAAATCCATAACAATTTTGTATGTATCAATAATGTAAGATCATTTACATTTTTATTTAATTAAAATTATTGATTGCAACGAAAATAATATTTTAATCACACCAGAATTTGTATATAAATATTTTTTTATAAATTAATTTTAATCATATAAATAAAATTATAATCTTACAATTTTATCAATTAAATTTTCATTTTAAATCACACTCATAAAACTATTTACAAACTTTAATAATATTTTTTTAATTTTTTACTTTCTTTTCCTTAATCTAAACAAACTCACATTCAATCTTTTTCCCTTCAAAGCCATCATTTCTCTCTCTCTCTCAAATTCATTATTTTCCCCTCCCTCATATTTACTATTTGAAAGAAACATCCTTTTCTTGGTAATTCGTAGTTGGAAGTGTATCAAATGCATTGGCTTTGGTCATTTTCCAGTCCTACAATTTGAGGAATACTCCTTTAACAATTTCCAATTGAAAACGATTGACAAAAAACTATAAATATGTATATAACCCTGAAGCTGGGGTTGACCATTTCATTGGAGGGCAAGAATTTCGGAAGAAAGTTCTTGGGACTTAGTGTAAATGCAATTCTGCAAAGTAGGGTTTATTTGGAATTCTCTGTCACGGGTTTGGAAAGATTTTCACCATTGAATTCAGGAAGTCATGATTGATGTGTTCGATTATTACAGACACGGATATGAGATTTTGAATATTGTTTAGAATTCCAAATGACCATAACAACTTTTCAATGTGAACAAGCCCACTATATTTCCATTTGCTTTGTGTTTGAGTATACCCATTTATTAATTGGAATTAGAAAATGATAGATAACACTAACAATCTCTCCAGGTTAACCAATTTCACAAGTATGACCCAGAAAGATAAGAACTTCAAGCAAAGCTTTTGACATTTTAGATGAAAATGAAGTTCACTTTATATATAGAGAGAGAACTTCCCAAAAACAAATTATTACACAACCGTTAAATGTTTTTCTTCAAAATATTTGATCTATATTTATAAAAGAGTTTTTATTTATCTTATATTTGATATGGATTTTGGTTACTGCTTTGTATTTTTTATATTTGTTATTATTATTATTATTATGAGTAAATAAATAAAAAATTATCTATGGTCAATTCTGATCAAATGTTAATTTTTCTCAATAAGTATTTACTTGAGAATTCTCATAATTGTTAGGATTTTTTGAGTGGACACATATGAAAGAATCGATAACCAACATCTAATAAGTTTCAAATTCTCATAATTGTGAAATTTTTGAGTGGACATGTTGAAAGAATCGATATTCAATATCTATTAAGTTTCAAGCTATAAATTAATTTATATATTTGAAATATTACCACTAATCTAAAATCTTAAAAAGACTAAGTTTGAGAATTTTTTTATATACTTTATTTTTATCTTTATTTAATGTTGAAATTTTTACTTCAAATTTAAATTACTTACTATTTATTTTATAACAAGGATATTCTATCGGCTATTTGTTTGACTGCCAAAACATATTGGTTATATATGAATAAGATAAGTTGGGCCAAGGGTAGCATGAAACTTAATCTTTGACTAATTTTCAAGTATATACCTATTAAATTAACAAACTCTGTGACTATAAAAGAAAATTAACAAACCTTTGTTGGATTTTCAAACTCTTACTTGCCTTGGTAACCATAAAAAGAAATTGATTAGAAAAAATTAATAACTTTGCATAATCATCGTGCTAAAAAGGTAAAAAAATTGAGAAATACATAAGCAATTTTGCATAGGTAAAACTAGACATTCTAAGGATTTTATACTTGAATCTTTACTTGTGATAGTCACAGTATCTCACTTTCTTCTTTTCTTAAACTTTTGCATCCAATATTCCATTTTGTTTGTGAAAAAAAATTCAAGGATTTAATTTGTCTGATATTTGTAAAAATCCTGTGTGAGAGATAATAGCCTATGTGTCACTTCATTTCATCCAACAGGCATCGTTATATTTGATCTACGTAGTTATTTTTAATTACATATATGACATGAAATCTCAAAATTATTCATTACCTGCTCAACAGGTCTTACTAACAAATGTTAAATGAAAAGTAATATTATTGTAAATTCGTTTTTAAAACAACTAAAATGATTAATTATTAAAAGATAAATAATAACGATAAAAAAAATTCTAGACTCTAATACTAGTAGAATTCTTTTATAATTAATTTTTCACGAGGATTTACAAAATCCAAAAAAAATATATACAAGAATTTAAATTCCTTTTGTAGTTCTGTAATAGAAAATTTTCAATAAATATAACAAATTCTACTATTTTACATGTCTTATGAAATAGTTTTCTACTTTGAAAAATTAAAACCTTATTAGATCAATGATCTAATGGAAGAGATATAGGAGGTTATATATATATATATATATATATTGTTTTCAAGTATAAATGGATTCACAATAATATTGATGTGAAGATTAAAAAATAAAAAATAATATAGATCAACTTCAAACGCTAATATCTTAGGACAAACTATTTATCATGACACATTAAATTTAATAAGTATTTTATGTTAAAGACCTTATTCCTAAAAATTGATTAATTGTTTTCATGAAAAAATAAGATTTTATTCATGAAGACGAATAATTTAGACTTGATATATGTCACACTCGTTTATTTATATTAAATATGAATTATTCAATCAATAAAGATGATGTGGTTGATGATATACACACCATTGGAATAGATAATGAAAAATATACATATGAGTCCATAACAAGTGAAACTTTAGTGCTTTAAATCCTCAACTCGATTCCTCTTTTCTTTAAATTGTCAATTCCTGATTTTTCTAAGTCAATTCCTGATTTTTCCTTTGTCTAGAGTTGTTTTTCTACAACCCTAGGACTGTGTGGTGCATCGAGAAGGGTTTTGGACCTATTTGTATGCAAGAAGTGGTGGTTTGATGTCAACGGAAGGATTCACAGTAAGTAATCTTTCTTTTCCTTTATTTGTGTGTGTTATTTCTGTTTGATAATAGTTTGTGAAATCCTAATGTGTTGAATTGGTAATAATTTCTAAAATCCTAACATGTGTTGTTCTTGAATCTGAAATCGAATTTATCGATAAGAAATTTAGTTGAGATCAGTACCATTTGGCATCTCCAAGTTGGTAAAGTTTATATACGATGTTTTATTTAATTTTTACTTCTTATTTATTTCTGTAATTAAATATGAATATTATATATGATAAGCCTTATGATCTATAGGGTCTTGAGTTTAAATTGATATCCATGTACATTTGATTATGAAAAGCTTAACAATTGTATTAATTTTCGAGCAGTCTAACTTTGTTAATATTGTTCAACTCGACATGTGCATCATGTAGTATTCCTTGAATTGGTGTTAAATTGGGTATTTTGAGCTAGGAAGTCTACAAAATGCTTGACAAAATATGTTTATGTGGTCACTGGATATAATTGAATTTTGATTTAGAATTACAAATTCATATTGGATTTGGATCTAACCTCTTTTGATTTACATTTACAATCCATACAGTCTATATTAAATTTGGATCCAATCTCTTTATTGTAAAATTAGTATCAATGATTACTTGGTTTTATACTTACAATTTAGATTTATAATTGTAGATTTGGAATTAGCATTTAAAAGTGTTCTTGGATTTGGGTGTGTGATTACTACTTTAAATTAAATTGAATTCATTTGAAATTGAATTGATTTTCGATTTCAGTAATTAATTAGTTTTAGAATTTAGATTTGGAAATTTGGATTCAAATTTGAAATTAGAATTGGGTTGTTATTGAATTTCAGTTCTCAATTACTACATGAAATAGAATTTATTTTGGATTGCATTAAATTGTTATTAGATTTAGGCTTGCTATTTGAAAGTGAATTCACTTTCGATATGTAATTATTATTTTAAATTAAATTTATTTGAAATTTAATTGATTTTAGATTTTAGTGATTATTTGATTTTAGAATTTGAATTTGAAATTTCGAATTCTGATTTGAGATTAGCATAAATTGTTATTGGATTTCAGTTTCCAATTACTATTTCAAATAGAATTCATTTTTATACCAATTTAGTTATGTGAAATTATAATTTTATAAACAGATTTGAAAATTAAAATGACTTCCAATTTCCAACTATTTTCTTTTATACTTAGCATTGATCAAAATACATTTACATCAGTTTTTGTTTTCTATTTTTATAGTGTCCCTTTTAGGATGTTAAATTTTTTTCTTCATTTCTCTTTATCTAATCGTTTACTAGCGTCGACTATACAGACTATAATTAATGTTGTTTTTTGTTTTTGTTTTTCTTAGCGTCCCCATTTAGAAGGTTAATGTTTTCAATTATTTTTAAGTTCAACATCGACTAGACGACATTGTATTAAAGTAATTAAAATATTTTGTCATTTTAAGATGAGTTAAGTCGATATTATTAACGCTCTATTTAGTAATATACTAAAGTGCATAGTTTCTACAGCTGTAGTGTAAACTTTCTGACGGATGCTGTTAACATTGTAGCATCGATTTCTTTTATTTTGTATCCACTTTTAACTAACTCTAAAACTTTAGTTTTCTATGATGATAGTACTTTATTCAATGTCATTAAAAACTCCTTTTAACTCTGGTTAAAAATCCTTTTACAAGTGTGATTATATATTATTTGAATATTGTATTTTTATATATTTTTAAGTATCACATTAATCAATATAATAAAATGTGATGTCTATATAAAAAAAGTGAGTTATTATCTTCTATTTTAAACTTGGTTGAGAATATTTTGAAGCATAACGTAAATTATTAGTAAAATACATAATATAAAATTTGTTATAATTAAAACTAAAAAAATATAATTGGAATAATTAATCTAAAAAATATATAATAGTACGAAATTAAATAATAGTTATAATTATAATTATTCAAAAAAAAATATTTTATCGTTGAGAAAATTATATAGAAAAGTCACAAACATTTTACATTTATCAGATTCTTTAAAAATTAATTTGGCTAAATATTTATAATTTAATAAAATAACAATTTATAATTAGCTACTACCTAATTTTTTTTAACTCTCTACTAACACTTCAACTATTTTTCTACTATATAACATTAGACATTTAGTTACCTTAGTTGTTGATTTATTATTGAATATCATAGATAATTTTACTATTGGGATAAATTACTAAATGTAAGGTTTTGAATGTAGAAACACACACAAAAAAATAGAAGAGAAAATCAAACAAATCATAAGGTGATTAGGCTAGACTCAGTAATAATAAAAGAAAACAAAAAAAAAAAGGCAAATTGGAAGGTCACTCTTATTTCTAAAAAAGTATATGCTATGAAATTAGGAATTTCATCCCACCTAATATAATTGTTTCTAGCCTCAACAGCAAAATTAACTAACCTATCAACATATGTGTTGTCCTCTCTTAAAATGTGAGAACAAGGAAAGACCAAGAAAAAGCACAGGAACAAACATTTCCTCCATCTATTGCTATAGCCTCTATGCTACTATTTTCTCATCAGGAAAAACCTTACGAGCAATTTGAGAATCACCTTTCATCCTAACAAACTTTCATCCCATTTTCCCCATCTGCTCCAAAGCAATGATAATGACTAAAATTTCAGAAAAAAAAAATGCAATTTCTTCACCAATATACACTGAAAAACCACCAAAATGGTTACTTTAACCTGATGTAATGCAATATAGAAAGAATGGTGATACTTTGAGAACCGGTTTTCTACCTTCAATTTATAACCAAATAAATTATTATTTTATTATAATATAATATTTTATTAATAAAAACAGTTAAGTTGTAAAGTGGAAGTATTATGTGAATTTGTGTGAGTGAAGTATTATGTGAACAGTGGTATCAATGTTAATGTAGAAATTGTTTTATAATGTTTTTCAGATGTAACAAATTTTTTTAATACATTCTAAATTATGTTTTTTCAGAAAATACAAAAATTTTAAAAAGTTATTCCTTCTCATTCTATTATAATAAAAAGTAAAAGAGTGGAGCTTTGGGCCTTGGTTCACATGATCCAAAATAATAGCCCAATTGACGGTGGATACTCACACTACCTTTAGACTTGAATTTCTATGTATTTTCAAAAGAAAAAGTTTCTAAAGTTCAAAACTATAACAAAATATTCTACTAAACATGACTTTTAAGGTGATAATTATAGAAATGAACAAACCTACTATTTTCAAGTGCAACAATCTACACTGTTTATTATTGTTTATAATATTATTACAGTTTATTAACGTGCCAATGTTGTATACATTGTTTTTATTATTTCTATTTGTTACATTTGTAAATAACGTTGGACAAATATAACTAGCACATTTCTAATTGTAGTATCTGGCAGCAGTGGATCATTATTATTAGTTAGATAGACACGTTCATGATGCATGGCACATGCACGTGATTTGAGGTAGAAACCACGACATGGAAAGTTGAGGACTAGGAGCATTCTGTATTTGGCATAAAGCTGATAAATTTGAAGGCAGAAGAGAAAAAGGTGGAGGAAGAAACGGGCAGAACCAAAAATTAGGTTAAATGACAAGTAACAGAGCCACGAAACTCTGTACCCTACAAACTCTATCCTTTTTTAACCCTACAAACTAACTACCTACCCAACCCTTTTCTCCTATATCCTCTTGCTCCCCTCCTATACCAGGAAGGGCAGGGATAAAGACACCCTCAGAGCCTTTCATTTTCTCTTTCTCTTCTTCCATTCCAATAAGAACCAACACAAAAACTCACTACCTTACCTTAACCCTACCCTTCTCAAATGAACTGCAAGCTGTGGCTCTCTTTCCTCCTCTTGGCCATTGCCTTGGCCATGGTGGCTGAAGCTTCCAAAGTTCATGAATTTGGCTTCCCTGGAGCTGGGATGGATCTCGTTGGAGATGACAATGAGATGCTGCTAGATTCTGAGTCCAACCGTCGCACACTCGCGGGGCGACAACAATACATTAGCTATGGTGCCCTCAATGCCAACCAAATCCCATGTGGTAACCGTGGAAACTCCTACTACAATTGCCAGGAGAGGGGTCGTGCCAACCCTTACTCTCGTGGCTGCAGCCAAATCACGCATTGTGCTAGAGACACCAGTTAAATCAAATCCACACACCCATATATAATAATAACAATAATAATATATGTATCTATTATCTATGATAATGTCATAATAAGTGCTGTCTCTGGCTTTTGTTCTATCAGTACAGATTCTTCAATAACTTACACCTTCTTACTGTAGGCCTCCATTTTCAACACCTTATATTGTATTTTCCAGGGAGGTTGATTATGTAATTCTGTTGTGTCTGTAATCGATGACAATGTAATAATGTAATTGGTCTCTCTCTCTCTCTCTCTCTATATATATATATATATATGTATTCTTGTTATGTAACTTGTGTAATCTCTTCTTTCAAATGCACATATAAAAGCGTAATGAATTAGAAAGATACCTAAAAGTGGAGAATCTATCATGAGATTTCACCTTGTTAAAGCTTTTTGCATCACGTTTTTAAACATATGTATCATGATACATTTAATTTCAGTGTTTCTGTAACAATAATGTAAGTTCGGCCTAGGTAGAGTTCTCCTTAGTTACTTAAAAAAGAACATTCTGTTGTAAATTAAGCTTAGTTATATAAGAAAGTTAAATGATTTTAACTTCTCTTAAAAATTGGTTATAAGTTATTCATTAATTAATTTCAGCTTGGGAAAAGTTTTTATTTCCCTATAAATGTTTGTAAAAAAATTATTCAAAGTGACATAATCATGTTCTCATATATGTTTTCTTGGCTCCAATGTTATCCAAAAACACATTGAACATCGTTTTTTTTTTTTTTTCTTGGGATGGCACATTCATAATTGAGCTCGTAAGGTGTTCCTTCATATATAATAACATAAAATCCCTTCTTAATTAAAACATATTAGTAGTACAAACAAATACAATTAACGAATCCTATTTTAGTTGGTATATGTTCAATTAATTTTTTAAGGATATATTCAATTCTATTTTCAGCAATATGATTAGTGTCTATAAAATTAAACAAGATTAGCATAGATTAAATTTAATACTAATCTTAATAAATTGAATAGTGTCTTCTTAACTAATATATAATATTAAAAAGATCTTAAAAAACTTATTGTCGACTTAACCCACTGAAACATTTTAATGTATATTAAAAAAAAATAAAAATATACGGTTAAACTTACGCTAACTTTCTTATATATAAAAAAATATTTTCTTAAAAAAACTAGTTTCAACTTTACTTACAAAAGTAGTTTTACTTGCTTAAAAAATAAAATAAAATATAAGTAGGTTTTAACCAACTATACAAGTACACACTAGTGCTTAAGCTCATTCGTTACATTATTGTAGTTGAACACTTATGTTCATTTTGCTCGAATTCTAGTTGATATTGAAACGTTGAATGAAGCCTTTCTAAATTGGATAGTATCTATTTTGGCTCATTCAAAACTATGGTTTATTAGGAGTGAATTTAGGTTTTCATACCACGTCGCTTTCTTCAAATCATACAGAGTTTTCGTTCAACTTAAACACTTGTCAATTGACAAATATTTTTTAACACTCAAAGTTATTGAACATATTTCATTTATTACTATTTAGAAGTGTAAGGATTAAACACCCCTCATGTGCTTTATATTTATATTAATTTTTTTCTGTTGATAAAAAAAATAAAATAAAATAAAATACTAATGGTATAAAAATTTGCAACGGGTGCAAATTAGTTTATAAAATCAATAACTGAAGTTAATAACGGGTGCAAATTAGTTTATAAAATCAATACTAATGGTATAAAATCAATAACGGGTGCAATTTTCTTACTAAATGCATACAAGTTTCACTTAGATATTTTTCCCTCAAATTTAGGTTAGGTTTTTTAGTCAAGTTAAATTTGTTTTGGCCGTTCAAATTTAAAATTGATCTTCTCTAGTCCTGAAATTTAAAATTTGGTCGTTCAAACTTGTTTAAATTTGGAGATTTAGGATGGTAACAAAACCTTTACATGTATTGGAGAGGAAGAATACTTTGTATGAAACAAAATAGTGAAATTTAAATACATTATTCTCAATAATAGGGATTTAAATAGAAGTTAAAGACATTAATTGTATCTGTTATATGTTTAAGATTTATATCTAGCCATAACTATTGTAAAAAATTTCATATTACATTAATTAGTTTACAATTGATATATATTATCTTTTACTTTTCTTTACATATTTTTTTTATTTTAATTATATTTACAACTGATATAATATTGATAATGAAACTAATGTAAAAAAGCCTCAACTGATATAAAATTTATTTTACTATTAGTATTTTGATTACTTTATTGCACTGTATGTCTTGGAGCAGGAAGACAACGTTGAAACCCCAAAATTTATTTTTACTCTCAGTTTAAAATACAGCACGATACTGTATATATAGAGGGATGAGAAAAAGAAAGAAAAAACAGAACACGTGCAGAGCATGTGTGAATAAGTAAGTAATACACCGATCAAGGTTGGACCATATGTTCCTCTTAGGAAAATATGCTTCCAAGTGTGACAGATGATAGCAAGTGTTGCTACCAGTTCTACCAGTTCCAGCGACGATTTCAAGAGTATATGGCAATAGGCGATAACGTTTTTAGCAAGACCATTTTCTATACTAAATTTAGTGCTCACATTAAACATAAATGAGAATCTAGCATAAGACACTATAAATGTATTTATTATTATCATGACTGCTTTAATTGATTCAAGCATCCAAGTATCATTATATAATATTTTAAAAGAAGTTCTTTCTTTATTCATATTTATTCATGTATCTTGATGGCTGATATATCACGTTATTCTTAATGCGTCATTCGTATATACCCTATGCATCACGTTCCTACTTTCATGGAAAGTAGTTTACAGGTATTACATTAAGTTAGAAGTATATAATATGTTTATATTTCGTCACTTTCTAAGAATAATGGAAGCAAGACGTCATCTTCAATCAAAATGGCTGCAGCAAAAGACTTGTTCTCTGAATCTAATCCATGTTTCAAGAAGAGCTATAGTGACATGCATATATGCTGATATGCAAATTGCTGAGAAATTAATATGGCAACTCAGACATGAAACAGTGCAAGTGGAGGAAGGTAGCAAGTTGAAACCCGTGTTGTGGTTTTCTCTTCTCTTCTCCATATTCAATCCAACGTTATTTATTTCTATTTTGGTTTTAAAAATATCAAACATATTAACACAGTATTTAATGAAAAATAAAAATTAAGTTGGATACTTTAATTAAAATCCAAACACACAATTTGCAATCTTACATCTCTGAAGAAAAACAATGAACGAAAAAGAGTGAGGGTTGTTGGTCCACGGTGGGTGTGCATGTGAAAAGTGGAAAAACTTCTGCTTTGGCGGCAGATAAAGAGTTGCCAAGTGGGCTTGGTGGCTGCTGGTTATTGAAGTAATGGTCAGCATCAATCCAATCTATATTTGCATGTACCTCAAACCATATATGGCTCCCAACTTAATTGTGTTCATCTTCTTCTTCTTGTCTTCATGTGTTGTTCAAGTACCACTATTATTAATTACATTATATATATATTTTTTTTTTGTCAACATCAACCTAACTTCAAATTACATTATTTATAAGCCCCCATACTACCTATCACTTTGTTTAACAAAATATTATTATATTTTAAATTCGTCTTACTCCATGTACAAACCCTAATTTCAAATCATAAATCAGTTTTGTTAAAAATATATTTAGATAATTTTTTTTTTGTAAAAAAATATATATTTTAAGAAAAACTAAATTGATATAGAACTGAATTATATAATAAAAAACTATTTTTGTTTTAGAAAAATTGAACTGAATTATTAGATTAGTTTAATATTTAAAAAATAAATTGTTTCTAAATAGAATTGTTTGAACCATACTTAATTATAACATGTGAGATTAGAAAATATAACTTTAAAATAAGATGTCTATTACCAATAATTCAAACAATTCAGATAGTTTAAGCAATTTAAAAACATATAAGAGTAATTTAATTTCATTCTTTTCATTCAAACCATATTAATGCAATTAACGTCAATTTGTTTAAATAATTATATAACAAGGTTTAGTTCTATTAAACCACTTTTAAATTTTAATTAAGTTTTATAATAATTCAATTCAATTTATTCATTTCTTTCAACCCTACTCGTGATCGGAGTATGTACACATAAGTTAGTATAATTCCTATAAAAAGAGTACACATGTTAAAATAATTCCTTCGTACACATTAGTTGACAAAATTTCTACAAAAATACACAATTCAACATAATTTTTTTGTCTAAGCAGATCATTCAAATGAGCATAATTTCTATGAGATTAGACTTATATATTTTCCTCTTAGGAAAAATTTTCAACTAATCAAATTTGAGTAATATGTATTTGTAGGTTTAACACATTTTCCAACGACAAAATCATTTACGTGAGACATTTAAGTGTACTTTCTCAATTAGGTGTTTCTCAGATTCTTCAATCAAAATTGGATATCAACTAAATTATCAGCAGCCCTTTATTTTAATATCATTTTATATTACACGAGTTATCGAGATAGAACTTTAATTTTATCAAAAATAATACCATAAATATCTGAGAAAATGTTTCATAAATTTTATTCTTAGTTTATGCTTTTCTTATATTATGAGTTTATTAGTTGATAATAATAAGATGTAAAAAAAAGAGAAATGTTTTATAAAAATATATATTATAACATAAACATGATTTGATATCTACCTTTTTCCAAATAATAAAAAATATTTAATATGTTTCCATCTTATATACATTAGCATTCCATAGAAAAGCCCTTCGGGTTTACTTTGTGTTCATTCTTTGAAGAACAGTTTATGTTATATTTATCTATCTGTAATAAAGTTTATGCATATACTTTTAATGTAAAAGTTAATTCTTTAATATAAATAAAAGCTAATTATATTTTTAACATGTGTATTATCCTTTGCAATATACATGAAATAAAACAGAGTAATAGTTTATAGTATATAACAAAAGCATATCAGTATTCATGATTTGCAAATACCGTCTCTTCTCTTGTTCTGTCATATAAATTCGTCACATTTTAACTCCCAGAAGCAAAAGAAAAAAAAACAAAACTTTTTTATGTTTATTAAACCGATACTCCTTTTCATTTTAAAATAAATTGTGTTTTTGTGTATTACATGAAAACCAAGCAAACTAATAAATTCTAATAAAAAAGGCCTAAAAAATTATATGAAGCTAAATTATCAATTTTTATATTAAATATTTTTAATACTTCATCTCTTGAAAAGAAAAGAATATAGACTTACGAATTTTTGTTGTCTCATTATTTTAAGTCGATTTTAATATTGTTTCACGTCAATATATATATAAGTCATCATTTTTTAATGATATTTTCGTGACGGAAGAAATTAAGTTGTAATGTTTAAAAAAAACTAATTAAGAATTTTACAAGTATTGAACATATTTTAAAATAGAGAACTTAAAAAAAAATAAAAAGAGAGTAATGGTACGATATTCTATAATTATCATGGTGCTTATAAGACCGAGTAAGAAGAAATATGAAGTTTTTTTCTTATGAAACTATATCTCTCACAAAGGATAAGAGTAATAGAATTGATATAAATGATTAAACTTTATGTATCAATATTTATGTATTCTCTAAAATGATTAATATTTTTTACTACAACGTGCTTATTTCAAATTAAGTGTAGTAAGTTAAATAAATAATTAAATAGAGTAATTAACAATTTTTGCAATGACTGATCAGTAAAAATATCTTATTACTTAGTTATTTATAATTATACTGGTTACCCTTTTTACTTTTTCATATATTAAATATTTTAGTTTTTCTATTAAATATGTTTTGCTTTTCCAGGAATTTGTTAAGAAAATCAACAATTTCTCACTTAAATTAAATAAAACAATTGAGTTACAAAAGCCCAAACTGTCAATATTGCTCTGTTTTTCACAGTATTTTACTACCTTGGTTCCTCTTTAAATATACTTTTAAAAATCTCTTTTATCTATCTTTTCAGAATTATAAGAAATAACGAGTTATTAGATCTAGCAAAATGGCTAATATTTTATAATATAGTGAATCAATGTTCGAACATTTAATGAAGATATGAGTATTTAGTGTTTAATAATGTTTTTAATATGATATTTAAAGAAAGATGCATGTATGACACAAGAAAATTGAAAAAATATATTAGTATTATTTATTTTATGTTTATTATATTATCACTGTTGTTTACTTCTAATAATTAATTATTTGATACATTTATCACTGAATTGTAAAAATAATAAATAATAGAAAAAGCATATGAATGGAATAAAATAAATTATATTAAAGAACATAAATAACCTTTACAGAAACGAGATTTCTTTTAGTGTTAAAGTTTTAAGTTTACAAAGATTATCTAAATTCTTACCACACAGGCCCTGAAGAATTTTAATAATAACAATAAGAACATTAGTATGCTTTCTTAATTCATAGTATACCATTAATATATATATTTTTTTCTTATCTTTAATATAAAGCATAATCTAAAAAGTATATACTGATCCTTTTTATACTGTGTTTGACAATTTATTTCTTTTATTTATTTGTTTTTTATTAAAGACTTCAAAAAGTATATGTTTTTGTTTAATTATTTAATGATGAAAAATAAGAAGTCATTTATCTCTCTCACACTTTTTTCATCTTTCAATTTTGTTGTTATTTATCAATGGTGACACCTTTTCAAAGTCATTTTAAAATAGAATTCATTTTAATTCTATTTTTTTAAAGTCATTGATATAAAAACTACAAATTTAAAAAAATGTTTATCGATAATGGTGTATAAAAGAATTCAAAGTGTAATTTCGTAATGTATTTAACTTTTAAAGGATTGCTGATTGCACAGAAATATGCTTGAAAGTATAGAGAGAAATATTTTTTTTTATTATTAAAAAACGTAAATATATATCAGAAAATTTTGGGAAAGACAAAAAGCTAATTATCTTTCTCTTTTCCTCTTTGACACGAGACAAGAAAGTAAAAAAGAAGTTTGGGTTTTACTGTTTTTTTATTTCCTTCTCACCTATTTCTCCACTATTGAATAAGGAGTCAAAGCATTGCTATATTCAAGTTGTTTGTCAACCATCATGGATGATGCCATATAAATAAATTAGTTATTTTTATAAGTATTAACGAGTGTCTTGGTTTTGTCAACAATTGGTAGTTTCACTTGAGGACGCTAAACAAAAAAAAAAATATTAATGTATTTGTATTATAATTTTGATTATTGTCTCCACATAGTGAAGTTGTTGCATCCACACATAAAGCTTAAAGGTATTGGTGAGAGAGTCAAAGATGGCATGCTTGAATTTTGTTGGTGATAAAATAAGATAGATGTGTGGAGTTTGAAAAGGTTATTATCTAGTAATAATGGTTGAAATGAAAACATGGCACATGAGGCATGTTGTGTTATATCTTTCTGAAAAATGATAGCAAAAGGCAAAGTATAGAAGATGATAGCGTTGATAATGGGAGGGGGACTAGTGTTTCAGAGCAGTGCACATGTTGAGTTTCAAATTCCCAATAAATGCACCATCAACCAAGAGTTGCATCATAGTCCTCAAAAATGAAAAAAGATTATATTAGCCCACACAATCAAACAAACCAACACAAAAGAGCTCATCTTAGCACCATGTTTTCTGGCTTTATCAAAAACCCATCTTTTCTTCCCTTTCATCATCACAAGTCCCACTTCGTTTTCCCCTGTCCCCATTCACAACATTGTGGTCTCCTTCCAGTCACAAATAAAACCCTTCATCAATCACACAAACACCAACTGTCTTTGCATCATTGCTTTTTACTCCTGTTCAAACCTTTCATTCAACACCCTCTGTCACTCCATTCAAAAACTTTGTACTTTTTCTGTTCACATTCACTCCTTCCCTCAGCCAACACCAAATCAATCATCACAGTAAACACAACCCTAACCCAAAAACAAAACTTAATTTCAGTTTCACATATTATATCATTACTCTTATTAACAATTAATTAATGTTGTACCCTTTTCAATTTTATTAAGTCAAATTTTGTCCTGTACTGAGAGGAATCACTGGAAGCAGAAAGAAGGTGTTTAGAGTTTGAGCGTTTGGGAAGGAAACACTTGTGAATGGATGTATCTACCTTGTCCTTGGTGGTGTTAGCCTGCGGTGCTTTGGGAAGAGAGGCATGAAGTACAAACACACACATACAGAGCATGATAAAACCGGTGGATGCGTTCCATTCTACTTAAGAAAAACACATAGAATGCCTGCATCTCTTCTTGGCACCTTCCCCTCACTCGGAAAGACAACAAAAAGGGTCAAGATTCCTTACCCATTCTTCTACTCTTTCTTTGACAGCTAGCCCAACACTGCCTTTGCTTCCCATCCATCAAAACCACCACATTTCTCTCTCTCACTCACACACACACCACTTTCATAATTCCTATCCCCACCACCGCTCTGCAACGACTGCACTTAGGTATAACGTTCCTTATAATCATTATGGTCACTGCCCTCAAGCGGAAGCAACTGAATTCGATCACATAATTTAAATTCGGCATTAATTGAAGGATTTGACAGTGCGGGAAACCAAGTAAATTAATATACGCAGCGACCTTGCAGGAGCCACGTTAAAAATCACATTTTTTTTTTGAAAAAAATAACCAACCCAAAGCGAAATTTACGGTTAGATAATATACTAGTGTAGAAGTAGTAAACCTTTTTTCTCATTAAATTGCCCTACACTCCAATACCCCCCTCGGCATGGCTCCTAATAATTAAGCTTCGCATTTTCGATTCAAACTCGCTTTTCTCTCCACGAGCTCATAATTAGCATTTACCGTAACCCACAAAAAGGGGTGAAATTAAAATTCTTGTGCTCGCCTCATAATTAGCATTGAAGAAACGATAAAAAGCGAGAGTAACAAAAGAGAAAGAAACAAATAAAGAGAAAAAGAAGAAAGGTTTAGATACAATTGAAGCAAGATTCTGGTTCCATTCTCTGCATAAGCCATTACAAGTTTATCTATTTCTTTTCTCTCTTTGGTCCTCATGAATGCCACAAAAATATATATAAGAATCTTACAGAAAATGTAAAGGACAAGGGAATAGTAGTAGTAATAGTAATAATAATAAATGATGAAAATTTAAGAGGAGGACGAAGAACCTGGGGAGGAGGTGGGGAAGAGAGGGAGAAGGCGAGGGGGGTCAGCGTCTCTGGGAGTTGAGGCGGGGGAGGGGTGCAAGAAGAAGGCTTTCTCTTGGATGGCCTTGTCTTCAGCCTGGGTGTCGATGGAGCGGGATCGGTGAAATGGGTCGGGTATGAGAGGCGTCACGGGGCTCAGAACGAGCGAGGGGAAGTCAAGGATGCTGGGGGAAAGCACTTCGGTGTTGCGCGGAGAGAATCCTGAGACGGTGTTGGAGAAGACAGGAAGAAGAGGGTTGAGGTTGAGGTTCTTGAGCGAGTTTCTGCGCTCGTAGAGTTTGAACCCGGATTGCTTCTTCATTGGGGGGATGTGGGAGTGGGGCCTCGCAGCTTCGGAGTTTGCTTTGGAGGCGGAGGAGGAGGAGACTTGTTTCGCGGTTTCCGAGGATCCCGTCAGCATTTGGACAACCTGCTTGAAGGAGGAGCTGTCGGCCTGGACGAACGTTGTCGGGTACGGGTTTCCGGATTCGGATCTGGTCATAGGCTTCGGCGGGTACGAGGTGGGGGACGGCGCGCTTGGCGTGAGAGGCGTGAATTGCGCGTGGTGGAGGCCATTGCTGCTGCTGCTGCTACTGCTGCTGTTGGAGCTGTGGCTGTGTCGCGGCGAAGGGAGGAGGCTGACGCCGCCGCGGTGCTCTTGGTACCTTCGAGGGGATTTGGACTCCATCGTTGACTGCTTCAAGCAACAACACACGACGAAAGAGAAAGGAGAGAGAGAGAGAGAGAGAGAAGTGTGGTGCGTAATGTAATGTAACGCAAGTTTTGTTTGGTTTGGTGAGAAATGTATTCGTAGGGCCCTTTTCCGTTCTCACGCGCTATTTAACCACTCTGTTCCTCTCCACTATATGGCAAGGACTACACCACTATGCACATTTCTTCAAACATTCCATATATATTAATTCTTTTTTTCTTCTATTTAATTTTCCTATTGACTGGTCAACTCCCCTCCAATTAATTTTCACACAAAATTATTTAATTAGGGATTTTTCTTACTATCATTGTAATTATACTTACCGTTTCTGCATCCTCTACTTTCTTTTATTAATTGCTATCTCCAAATATTTAATTTCTCTGGATTTTTTAATTGCTTGGAGATTGCTTCTATTTAATTCATTCATGAATGTGACTAATTTGTTAACTGTGGTCAATATGATCTTGGTTTTCTTTCACAGGATTTTTTCATTGCCCTAGGTGAATTTAATCAAAAATAACCTGAATGTATTTTTGGTACCCCCAATGTTTTTTTTTTTCCTAACAAATCTTTTCTGTTAGTTTTTATATTTTCGAAACAAAATATCTGATATGAAGGTTTAGCCGATTTTATTTGGGTAACGATGACAATAATATTAGTTAAGAGTTTGATTGAATAATTGTAAAAAAAAACAATTGGTAACAACCTGTATTGTTCTCGTATATGTAAATATAGATACAGAACTTAGCTGTGCTGCGCGTCCGCATATCAATTTAATAAAGAAATTAATATTTTTAATTATAAACACATACAAAATTAATTCCTGGATCATTTCATTAATTAAATGCTTAATAATTATTTAATGCCTACGAGTTCAAGTGATACAGATATTGATTTTCCCTAAATAAAAATATTTATCAGAATTATGTATATTAAAAGAATGTGGGTGTTCAAGATTTTTTACTCCATTAAATGAAATTAGTTACATATGGAGAATGTCAAAATATTCCTTATTGTTAAATTGTATCCTTTTTAACTGTGAAATGTATAGAGACATGAAAATTCATAGTTTTATCTAAACACTACTGGTATAATTGTGTATTCAAACTAATGCTAGGGTGCTCTTGACGATTATGCGCTCAAATTCAGGCTTGAAAATGGATATGGAAAATAAATATACAGTAATTTTTTTATCTCTAGAACTCTAAGGAATTAGAAGTAAAATTTTACATTTAAAAATAATACATCAAATCTAAATTATTTTCAATTTACATAATATTATTTATCAAATATTTTTTTTGGATAAAGTTATTTAAATTTACTTTAAAAATTTTAATTCAAATAGAATACTTCAATTATTATCAAATAGAATAAATTTATTTTACCATTTAATAATATTTAATATTCAATAATTATAAAAATAATTGTTTTTTTTCACTTGCAAGTTAAATTTATATTTTGAACAACGTTTTCTAAACAAATCCTAACTAATATATATATATATATATATATATATATATATATATATATATATATATATATATATATATATATATATATATACTTTTTATATTTTGTCTATTTATAATTTTTTTTTGATATGTTATTGTTTTTTATTTATATTTTTTATATTTTTTTG
>Ga0099824_1004268_pt1 | contig 20629 bp, 8 predicted proteins | sample SiratrowhiteBW_FD_76837 | JGI IMG/M metagenome (GOLD analysis project Ga0099824, IMG submission 76837) | Root nodule microbial communities of legume samples collected from California, USA - Siratro white BW | ecosystem: Host-associated > Plants > Roots > Nodule | place: USA: California... | reverse complement strand
TATATATATACCTTATTGTAACAATTTAAAATGTAAAAAAAAATTGTATATCGGATTATAAAAAAAAAACAGTTTATATACCGAATTCTATAATTCCGCATATCAAAAGAAAGTTATATACTAAATTATACAATCTAATAGAGATATTTCTAGAATTTTGAAAAACTATAGAGGTGCATCATGAAGTCGTGGAGGTGCAGGAGGAACGCGTCATGTTTAGGCTTAAATTTTCTTGAGCCCAGATAACCTTATTGGCCCCGTTGAGCCCATTACGAAACTCCACCTCACCATCCCAATTTCCAACCCTTCTCCTTCTTTTTTGATTTGGAGTACAGCCTGGTTTGAATTTCGCTTACAACAGCGAACCACCCCACTTGAAATTACACATATACCCTAAACAGTTCACCCATAGCCCTATTATCTATAAGGGTCAGAAGGACATAACAGTAATTTCGCACCTCACATCAAAATTACCACCGCTAACCGTAGCAAACCACCACCGGAACGAAACCAAATTCCTCTCTTATTTTCTCTCTCTCTGTCTCTGAACGAGATCCGACGAACCCTAACCCTAATTCCCAATCTAGCGATTCCTCTGATTTCGCCGGAGCTAAGATGGGCGATTTCAACCTCGCCCTGGTGATCGTGGCGGTGGTGGTCTGCGTGATCGTGTTCCTCATCAACGTGTACCTCTTGGTCAACTACCAGCATCCGGATGACGCCAACCAGGCCTACTTCCCGAAATTCGTCGTCGTTTTGGGCCTCTCCATCTCCGCCATCTCCATCCTCATGCTCCCGGCGGACGTGGCGAACCGCCAAGCCTGCCGCCACGCGATCTACAACGGGGCTTGCAACCTCACTCTTCCCATGAAGGAGCTCTGGCTCGCCGTTTACATCCTCGACGCCGTCCTCGTCTTCTTCGTCATCCCATTCGCCATGTTCTACTACGAGGGCGACCTTGACAAGTACCTTTTTTGTTTCTTCTTTGTTTGGTTTGAAATTGGAATTGTTGTTAAGCGTTTCGTGGGTTTGAATGAAATGTTGTTTGGGTGTTCTTTGCTTTGTGTGCAGGACTGTGGGGAAGAGGATTAAGAGTGCGTTATTGTGGATGGTCACCACGGCTATAGTGTGCGCCCTCGTTCTGGGTATTTTATACGGTACGAATCATTAATGTGATGATGCTCTTGTTTACTTTGGGTCGCGTTATGTTATGTGAGTTATGTCTCTTTTTACTTAGTCGTGTAAGGTAGGACTGATTAGTGCTTTGTGTTTTAGTTGAAGTGTTTTTTCAAGGACTAAGAATTGTGGAAATGGGATTGGGAAATTGTGTGTATAGGTGATCGGTTGGGTTTGTTTGATGGGTTTGTGGTTGTGCGGTTTCTTCAAATGAAAATGAAAGGTGGATTTCGTGTAATTGTGCATGTGGGGAGAAAGAGTAGGACATCTCACATTTGAGGGGGTTTCATGTTGCTCTTTGTAGTGATGACAATATACAGGTTTCGTTAAGAGTTTTTGTGAATGAAACAGTTTTGGGTGCTGTGGTTCTTGGCTTTGGGTGACAGGCAGGGAGGACTCTTGGATTAACCGTGTTATGGGAAGTAAGGATCTTGGTGTGTTGCGAGGTTGGATGGTGAGTGGGATTTGTTTGAAGGCTGTTTTTTTGTAGAACAACTTACCTTGGAGAGATTTTTGTGTGGTTGAAGACATTGGCGGGTGAATAGAAGTGGATAGAGGTGAAATTTAATCTGCTTCATTTGCAGGGTTTTTATCGGGACTAAGGAAGTGCTGGTTGGCAATGCTTTGTGCTTTATAAGTAATAAGTAACTTCTAAGAGATATGCTTTAAAAAAGGAGGGGTTTGTTGTTGATTATTGATAATAAAAGGGATAACTGAGATTGTGGTGGGTCTTTCTAGCAACAATAACGCATACTGTACTGCAAGCAAGAGGAGCTTAATCTCATATGAGTGAAATTGTGTCAAGGCATTATGGTTCACGTTATTAGATGGGACATGCAGGAACGGGTCACACAGACTTGGTCTGAAAAAAAGGAAGCTACTGAGAATTTCAAGTGATTAAACCTGTTTCATTTCCTTGACAATGTTCTCCTTTTGATGTAGGACAAGAAATGGAAATCGTTCTACACAAAATAAACAATTGAAATATTTAATTATATTTATAGATGTAAAAAGTATTGCATAATTCATAATCATCCTTAAAGAGTTAAAGTTCAGAATTTAATCATTATTGTTTCAAGAAGGATAGTCATCTTTGTTTGTCATTTCAAATTCAATTGAATAAAAAAATACAGTACAAAAACCCACCTTAAATCTTGAGTAAATATTTTAAATCTGGTGTGGTTTAATGTGAGATTTAAACTTTGTTTGTGCCTCTCTTCCATGATTGATCTATTAGGGTTGGTTGGGAAGGTGGACTTTACTGTCAGGCATCTCTCTTCATCCACAACTGCATTTCCTAGCACATGGACATTCAATAGTAATGAACAATGTATTGGAAATGGTGTCCATCAGGTCTTTTTCTGTACTATTTTCTTTTTTTTAGCTAAATTTGTTTTTTTCAGAGGTAATATTTTTTCTGTTGCTCATACTGCATTTTCTCCCACATTGTTCTTAAACCAGTGCGCAGCTTACTTGGCCAGTCCTTCATCAGAGAAAACATGGACCATGCGTACTACCTTCCCAGAATATGTTGTTGCACTTGCTACTATCGTTGGATCAGTGCTTTTTGCTGTAAGTTCAATCTTCATAAAATTTAGCTTTTGTTTTAAAATTCGTGCTAAATATTTGGCCTAGGCTTTTGGGCTTGTTTGGCCAAAATTATTTTATTGGATAAAGGACTATTGTTGTGGTTATAGATTTTTATGTGAGACTGAATAAATTATAATATGGTATTATTCTATTCTCTTTAGAAATTGAGATTTTGTTAACCAGTACTGAACAGAAGAAAGAAACTTTTTCTTAATGGATTTACGGATTTAATTAAATAAGCCTTCTATAAGTACTGGTTTTCATATTCATGATGTTTAACCACTGTTCTCTATTCAATCCAGATATTTGGCGGTGTTGGTATTGCATGTCTTCCATTAGGACTTATATTTTCATTTATTCGGCGTCCAAAGGCTGTTATCACTCGCTCACAGTATATCAAGGTGCTATATATTGTTACTGAAAGAAATGTAATTCATTAGGTGTGTATTTGTTTACCTGATATTCTATACTGTATTTATCGTGTGATTACTGCAGGAAGCTACTGAACTAGGTAAAAAAGCAAGAGAATTAAAGAAAGCAGCTGAGGCTCTGCGTCAGGAAGAAAAAGGTGGTTCAAAGGGTAGAAAGTTTCGTAAAAATGTGAAGGAAGTCGAGAAGGTAAACAAATATTGATCATTTATCAGTTCTCTTTACTTCATTCTTTAAGTATTTTTCTGGTGACAATTGTTTGCTTGGACTTTCCATATGAAATTTGATGCTGGCACCATATACTTTACAATTGTTGAAGCATTCATAGTTTGTGAAATTATAGTGATTTACCTATCCATCTCACATAATTCTGCAGGAGTTGTTTCAATTAGAAGAAGACGTAAAGCTTCTTGAAGAGATGTATCCTCAAGGGGAAAAGGTCCATGATCAAATTTCTAACTTTTTTAATTTTCAGGTATAATCAATGTGTAATGCTTCCCTCTGACTAAGCTTGCATGACTACAGGCTGAGACAACATGGGCACTAACAGTTCTTGGTTATCTGGCAAAATTTGTTTTAGGAATTTTAGGGTAAGCTGTAGTGTGCGGTTGCATTATGTTCCTTTTGAACTGCTGAACATAGTTTTACGAAGATTGGTTATTTTTAGCAGGTGTTATGTTTCTTATCTATTTGAAAATTGTTAACAGGTTGATTGTTTCCGTGGTGTGGATCATTCATATTATTATCTATCTATTAATTGATCCACCACTTTCTCCTTTCCTGAATCAAGTTTTCATCAAGCTAGATGATGCCTGGGGTACGTTGGAAATCTCTGGCTACTTTCTTTCTTTTAGTTATTATGTATACTAGAATAGATACATTACAATATTTGTAATATTCATTCAGTTAATGATGATATATGTAATTTGTTCTTTCATCAGGTCTTCTCGGCACTGCTGCATTTGCATTTTTCTGCTTCTACCTTCTCCTTGCTGTGATTGCTGGTGCCATGATGCTTGGACTGAGACTAGTTTTTATTACTATACATCCCATGAAGTAATTTAAGTGCTGTAGATTTATCATTTCACTCCATTTTTGGTAGTTTGACATCCTTATTTATATCAGACAATATGATCTTATATCTGGCAGGTGGGGAGCAACTCTTATGAACTCTTTTCTGTTTAATGTGGGCCTTATTCTTCTTTCTTCCATTAGGTAAGTATAGTCTCTACTGTACATTCCTAATGGGATGCTATGTGTATTGAATTTAAGGCTTCTAGCTACTACCTGAGTGTCATAAGGTTTATAATATTGTCTTTTTCTGTTTACATAATAATGTAAGAAGAGTTTCACAACTGTGGAAATTTAAAATGAGGATACCGTTATGTTAGGTTCTGAATTTTCCCATTTGAAATTAATAAATTTTGAAGGGGAAAGGGAAATCAAGTCATTGTGTAGCTTTGCAAGTGTATTGGAGTACAGCAAGTAGTGTTGCATGTAAACTTTAAGGCACTTGTTATATGCTGTCATGATCATGGCATGCTGTTACCCTCGCTGAAAGTTGTATTATTTTACCTTTTAGTGTGATCCAGTTCTGCTCCACAGCCTTTGCCTACTATGCTCAAGCAACTGCAGCCCAGGAAATATTTGGCCACACTTTGGAGTCTCTTCGAGGAATTAAATATTTATACAAGTGAGTCAATCTGAATTTCTTCTGCCTCTCCTTCCATGCCTTCTTGTGGGGCAAACATGGTTACTTCTTTTTGCTAACTTGTGAATCTAGAGTACACTATGGGCTTACTGTTCCAATTTTGACACCTAAGGGTTTTTAAAGTTTGAATATAGCTAAAATGTGGTAGTAATACATTTTAATTGAGTTTGACTCACTGGTTATACCATTACAGGTACAATGTATTCCAAATTGCGTTTGTTATTTTAGCTGGATTGACCTTTGTGTATTACGCTGCGTTTGTAAGTTTACCTCTGCAAAGTTAGTTCCCTCTATTTAAACGCTTGTTTTAATATTTTACTGATACAAAGTTTTTTAACATGGAAATATCAGGGATGGCGAAGAAAAAAACCTAGTGGCAGGTTCCAATTATCTTCATAAGGGAGGTATGGCACAGCCTGGAAAAGCACTTTCTGGAGTGAGCCTTCGGAGATTCCTTGCATCATAATCCTTTAGAGTGGTTTGGCCTAGTTTTGTTTCATGTTGAAATCTATAGAGCAAGCTGATCATCATCTGAGTAGAATAATTTGATGCGGTGGAATCGTTTGTTGGGTGCTAGAGCTTCAACTTTGGCCATTGCTGCCTCTGTCGCCGTTGTATGTATTATTCCTTTGTTTGATTGTGTCACATTCCACTCTCATTATGTAATTAAACGTATTATTATGTGTGTGAAGTGTACCGGATTCCTACAAATACTGAGGTAACGCAACCCTTGTCAAAGAGAAATTGTACGAGCAGGGTATTTTTTTTTTCTTTTTTTTTTTTTATCATCATACATGTTTTGTACTTCATTCTTTGTATAATAGATTTCTTAGTTCGGCTTTCAGATTGTGTATTTCCGTTTTGAAGTCTTTTGGGCATTGGTTGTTGATTGTGGACAGCTAAAAAGTAGCTGTATACTTTTATCTCTAGTATAGCTATATATTTTAATTACGTTTGATCAACAAAAACAATATTAAAAATTACATTAAATAAAAGATGTACAGTACTGTGTGAAACAGAGCTCAATTCTATCAAGAATGAAATTAATTAAAGTAATTAGAAGAAAATAAATAAGGAAATGTTCCACAGTTTTGTTAAGAATGTTGTAAATCACTCGAATTCCCTTTGGATATTGTTTCCCATCCTCTTAACGGAAATAGTTATCTCGACGGTAAGATATTAGTGAATATATCACTACTATGAGAGCAGTCAGCTGGGTTACAACATCCAGAAGATAGGCTGTTTTGAAAAAGATTGAATTGTCGTGTATAAATATGCAAATTTACATTTTATCCATCTGAAAGCTGAATATGTCTTTTTTACAATTAGAAAGTTTTTTATTCTTTCAATTCAATTGTGTAATGTAGAAATTAAAAATGACGGTCGGACTATGTAATCCGAAAATCAAAATGACTTGGGTTGCATAACTTAAAAAGGACAAATGAAAACTTTCATTCTATTATAAGATGAAATACATGGAGATGGAGAAAAAAATCAACTAAACTGAATTGCATTAAAAGGTGTCATTTTTTAAATTTCTCTTTTAATTTTGATTTTTAAAATCGAATCGCATTTAAACCGATATGCATAAAATGAAGTAAAATTATAAATTATGAGATTGAAGAATATGAAAATTAAACTTCAAAATAAGATGCCTACTAAAAGTAATTTAAACAATTTAAATAATTTAAGTAGATCAAATAATTTAAAAATAGTTTGTTTTAGTTTTTCATGTTTTTTGACGGTAGTTATAGAAAAGAAGTTGAATAGAATATTAAAAATACTACTGAAAATCTTTTCATAGTGGACCAATCAGACACGCAAACCAACTTATGGTTTTATAAGTATTCTTATAAACTTTTTTCAAGAGATAACTAACAAATAACACATAAGAAATCTTCAATCATAATACATGATTTATATTTGATTCATCTTAAAGTCACCATCAGTTGTTTCAAAGCTAATTAAAAATAAGTTTTATAATTTCAAAGTAAATCATAGATATAGATATGATTATTGTTATTTCTAACTTATGAATATATAAAACTACTTTTGGTTATTTGAATATATAATGTGAATATATAAAAATATTCCTACATTAAGTTTTTCTATGTTATTTATTAAGTTATATCGAGTTTGTTAATAAGTATAGAATATTTCTTTGAACTAAATACATAAGGCATCTTAAAGCTAACAATATAAAATCTTGTTTGGCTATATAACTGTTGGAAAAATTCAAGGAAAAAATACTGGGGAGATTTAACAAAGAATGAGAGCAGGACCAAACATATAAGGGAATAACACCACCTTCAACCCAAAACCTTAAGAAATTGGATTTTTGGGTCTTTTTTCTTATATATTGCTCAACTTTCTCATTTCCACTCAATGTGTAGGACTAGACTCATACTTAGATACCTAAGAATAACACTATACTGTTATTTGATTAAAATATTCATCTTTTCTACTATAAATATAAATATATGTCCTCCTTGTTTTAGATAATACAAGTCACACCCATAAAAAATATATAATTTGATTTTTCTTTATAACTTAATCATCTAGAAGATGATATATTATTCTAGCACTTTAGTTTTTAGGTCTTTTTCATTTACAAATGTAATGGTCATTTAGGCTTTTAGCTTTTTTCACTTGCACATGTAACGTGATTATGTTTCATCACCTTCTTTTCTTCATCCATGCTTCCTTGTATAGGTAGAAGGTTGGGTGTCTTAGATGCATCACTTCTTATAGCTTTGTTAGTGTTATAATCTTCTGTTAACGTAATCTCATGCTTTACATTGGTTTGAAACACACTTCTTTGTCTCTGGAAATGTTTCTTTATTACTAAAATACAAAAGAAAAAACTTTTATTTATAGTTGATACTTGTGTTGACATCTTTATAAATAATTGTTATAGGTCAAATGTGTAGATAGTAGATTATATAACATTCGATGATGAGTCTACCGCATAACACTTTTCAAATTATATAATTTTACTTGACTTGAGTAGTCTTAAAATTTACAACTAGGTATTACAACAAAATAATTTACTCTTAATTTTATTTAGATTCATATATTTTTATATCTTAATATTTGATGTTACTTTTTATTGTTGCGAGACAATATATAATATATATTATTGATTAAAATTAATCTAAATCTATTAGAATTGGTTAATTTTTACATTGAAGTTGAGAAAAATAAAAAGAATTCAAGTTAAATAATGAGTATTCATATATTCTATAAAAATAATTCGTAAGATATTCTTTGACGTAGTTTTCCAAATTTTTCATACGAGAGTTTATTACTAAGTGTTAAGCTAGAGTTAAAAACGAAAAAATAAAATAAAAATTATAATCAATATGTTTTAAATATTACTCACTCTTACACAATAAATACACGAAAATTGACATTACAAAAGAACCTTTAATAATTATTAAAATATGTCCATGTATTTTTATTTTTACAAATAAAAAATTGAATATACATTACGTAAAAATAGTTGAGACTTTAAATAAGGAAATGTAGTCCAATAACTCATACCATTGAAGTATGGGCGATGAAGTTAAAATGAAACAAACAATGAAGGATGAAAAAAATGGGTGATGAATTCATGACAACTAGGAGTTTGTTTGGATTAAGATAAATTTAAAGAAGTAGATTGAAATAAATTTGAAATGAAAGTATGTAGAAAAATTGATTGTTTGGATTAAGAAAATGATGATAAAATTCGAAATTATTTAAGTGAAAAATTTTAAAAGTTTATGAATGATGTGATATGTATAAATGATATTTTAATTATTTTAATTGATAAAAATTTAAAATTATGAATTTATCCTTAAATTAAAAATAATTAAAAATATAATATAATTAATTTGGTTTAAGTGATCAATAAATTTTGTATTTTTAAAATTTATAACAAAGAATTACACAATTAACAATGAAGATAAATTTAATTTATAATAAAAATTTAGTAATTTGATAGATTATAACTGATTAATTTTTTAATTAATAAAATTATAAATTTTTGAAAAAAAAATTCTGTAAAAATATAAACGAAATTAAATGAATTTTATTATATTATAATTATTATTTATTTATTATTATTTTATATTAATTTTTTTGTTATATAATATTATTTTATTATTGTATTATATAAAATGATTATACGATAAAATATATATAAACGTAACATGAAATCGATTATAAACATAATTAATTATATATAATATAAGTTTTTGGTAATTATTTATAAGTGAAAAATATATAAATAATAAGTTATATTTGTTTATAATGAATTATGGATGAAAAAAATATGAGGGTAATCGATTATCTATATTTATAATTGATTATGAGTAAAAAAATTTAAATATAATTGATTATATCGTTAGATAATCGATTAGGAATGCTTTTATGTAAAGTTATGAAAAAGTAAAGGTTAAAATTATGTTTTAATCATACGTGTGGATGTGTCTCTCCTCCTCTCTCTCTCTCTCTCTTTTTTATTTTTTTTTATTTTCTCGTTAGTAAATTAGCGATAATCGGTTGATCCAAATGAGAATATTCCTCACCTTTTCTTCATCGTTTACAGTGGATCACCAGAACCAAACAAACATATGCATAATCTCTAAGTCTAAATTATCCGCTAGTATTAATCTTTGCAAATTTACAAAAATGAATTATGAATGTTATACAACAAATATATTATCTAAGATTTGATATATAGTATTTATATATATATATATATATATATATATATTTAATTTTAATGGTTTTAGTCTTTATTTAATTGACGTATTATTTACGAGACTGTAATATATATTACATGAAAAATAAAAATTATTTACAGTCTTAGGTAATACAAGAAATCTAGAAGGAGAAGTGATTTATCTATAAATATGTATCTGCAGTTTACTTACAAAAAGATGTATACATAGGTGATTTATGTAAGAGTATATGTGTAAGTAACTTTCCCAAATAAATTCATTATTTACCTACGGATATATCTTAAGTAACTTGTTTATAGATTTATCAGTAAGTTAATTGAGGATAAGTATCTACAGGTAAATTTACAGGTAATTTTGTATGAAATATTTCATAATCTTCTGCAGGCGACTCGTCTTTGAATATTTATTGCTTGTCATTTATATCACAAATATATTGTTCTTTCTTTTTACAAATCTTGGAATTCATGTTTTTCATTCAGACTGATAATGTAAATTTAAATACCAATTTAAGTATTACACTGAAATTATAATTCATCGAACAAAATAAATATTCATATTAAAAGTTAAAAAAAAGGTGCTTAAACAAACCAACTATGTCATGAGTAATATATTATCTAAGTTTGACAATGTAAAATAGAAAAAAAACTCTCATAATAAAAATTCAGTCATAATGTATTATCTAAGTAATTAATAATTAAAATCAATATAAAACACTAGTACTCACCACATTCTCTAGCGTAATTAGGTTATCTTTGATTCTTCTAATTGTTTTTATTGTTCTCTATCTTGTTGTTGGAGAATATTTTTGTTGTTGTGGTTTTTGAAAAATATTGTGCAACAACTACTATTATATTAGTAAATATTGTAGGATTACACTAAGAAATGTCTAAATAAATTGAAACTATAAACTTATTTAACGAATTTGTTCTTCATTGGTTGATAATCACTTCTTATTCTTACTAATTGCTAAATGCTATCTAAGTTAGTTAATATCTTGTAAATCAATTTATTGACTAAAACATGTAGATAAATTTAAACACAAACATCATGAGAATCAATATATCGAACCCATAAACTTGTACCTATGCCTTTCACTTGCAGCTTCTAACTAACATTAGTTCCTATGTCTCTCTTCATCAAGGTTTAGGAGAGTGCATTTGAAACTTCAATAATACATAGCTTAAGAAAATTTACTTTCAAAATCTTCTTGTTAAACACAAGAGATATGTTATAAAAACTAAATAAATTACTTTAAAAATAATATGCAATTAAAGGACCCACGTGTGTTCGCTTAGATATATCATTAACAAATTGTTCAATACTTTTTCGTATATTTATTCGTTGAAAACTCATCTATATATATAGAATGACCAAACTCTTCTGTTTGTCGACAAAAAAAATTATAAAGTCAACAACTAATATATATTTTTTATTTTTTAAATGAATACAAATAAAATATTAAAAAATTCATACCAAATGATGTGTTTATAGAGCTTGTGCAAATCTTACCTTTATTAGATGTTTGAATTTTCTTATCACATTGATGAGTAGATAGGAATATTCTACTTTGTATGGAGTAGCGAAAAATTTCCATCCTTAGTAACCTTAAAACAATGTAAATCTAACAACGAATCCTTCATGATTGTTTTAGTTTCATTTATGTGGTTTTCTTCTGTCTACTTTTTTCTGAGTGAGAATACGCTTTTCATAAAATTAGTGGGTAAAATTCTTATAGCAGAGGGTGATGTTAGTTTCTTCCTTGATCCCTAGAAATGAGACCATGCTTTTAGTGCCATGATGCTATCAAAATTCTTTTAACTTCATTTTGTAGATATTCAATTTTTCTTATGCACTCAAAATATTTTTACCAACTAAACATGTTTTTTGAATAATAAATCATATAAGCATGATTTCTAATCAGAATTAAAAATAAAAAAAAAATCAAACAATCTGTTATGTTTTCTTGCACTTTATGAGAAACTTTCAGGCTGTTAACCTAATCTGTTCACAAAATCAAACAATTCAATAAGTGTTAGCCTCAGAAATAATCTAGGGCGTGAGAAATGGAGAAAGTTAAAATCAATCTTAAAAATGATGAACCTGTGCGCGAGTTGAAGAGGACGAACCTATGTGTGTGGGAGTATAGAGGATTCCTGAGCTGAGATGCGTGGAGCTGTGCGCAAAGTTGCAGAGGTGAGACGCGCGAAGGTCACAGAGATGAGATGCACGAAGGTGAGAAGCAGCAGGAGGTGTTTCTGAAAAACCTAAAAGATACCTAACCCACGTTTAGAATTATTAAGCGAATATAATTTAAAATTATTAAAATATTAAAATTTTCATGTGATTTACGAAAAAAACTGTGGACAATTATTAAGAGTTTCAAAATTTCCTCTTATGTGTATGATTTACTTGAGGTTTTGTAATCTCTCATAAAAAAAAAACCTATAGTAGAATTTTTATTTTTATAATTAATAAGCACATGCAACTGAAAGTTTTTCTATTGTGTACATATACGAATGGGTTCACCAGTTGAAAAATCGTCTCAGAAACTAAGAACACATTAGAGAGTCCGTTAGTTTAGAAAGAAGAAATTTTAACGAAATAAAAAATTATTTTATATTATATAGATATATTAAATCTTATAACTTAAAACAATTAAAATGTTGATTTCTAACCTTAAACCTTCTTATGTATATTTATAAAACCATGTCTTAATGAAAGCATTTCTTAGTATATTCATAATCATATTTCTGAAAGTAAACCAAAAAATATACCTCTACTATCGTTTCTTCCAAAATCATTATTGCAAATATTACTGCATAATGTGACAAAAGAGATAACCTTTCAAATCCAATACAAAATATTTTAAACCACACATTAAACTCATGGTGAATAGCTTTTAAGCCCAGTATGGGAGTACATGTATATCTGGCGTTAGTGAAAGGAGAGAAATGAAATTTCAGAAGCATTATTGAGGCACCATTATATGATATATATTACACAGAAAATTGTCCCTCACATATTATGAGACCACACTTCAAACACATGGTGGGTCAAAGATGAAGACATAAGATAAGGTGAATAGACTTTTAGGCCAATACGGAAGTGTGTGTATATCTAGCATTATAGTGAAAGGAGAGAAATTGATGTGAGAAGCATTAGTGAGACCTTAGTTTATTGTGTTTGGTTGTTCCATAGTCCAGTGTGGTTTTTATGATGGAAGTTGGGTAGCTACTCTTTCTCACTCGGGTGCTTGCAAGGTATTTGATTCTTCTTCTTTTTATTTTACTTATTTTTCTCTCTTGTTAAGGATGTTGAGTTATTAGTTATGATGATCTTGAAAAGGATTTTCTTATGTGCATTCGAATCCTGTATTATGTATTTAAATGTGAGTTAAAAAGTAGAAAGTGAGTTAAGTTGTATACTTTAAGTAGAAGTGAAAAATTGAGTAACATAAAAAAATCTATAAAGATTTGAATGTGATATTGTTTATTTGTGTGGATCTCACTTAAGTCATATTGTTATAAGAATTTCTAAAATTTTGATTTTCAAAAGTATTTTTCTAATATTTTATAACTTAAGTTTTTTATTGTCTTATAAGCATTTATAGATAAATTTATTTGAGCAAATCTAAACTTTTAAATTATAAAATTTTACTGTTTATTAAGGGTAGATTATTTGAAAATGAGTATATTGACAATCCATTGTCTCCTATCATTGCCTTACAATTGTTTTTGTGATATGTTTATTAAGTAATTTTCATTTTAATTACTATATTATCTTATAGTTTAATATTTTATTATTAAAAGACCATTACCATATGGGCTTAATATTTTATTATTAGAGGACAATTATCATCTGGGTGTGTAAAAATTAATAGTGGTGAAAAGATATTCTTTTCCTTTGCAAATGAGTTTGCTATGCCCTGTGTTTTGGAATGGTTAATCTCCCTTATATGTAGAGTTTCTAGTAGAGAGAAATCATATTTTACATTCATGAAACTTTCTTAAATTGATGATTCGTCACAATCATAACTCATTTACACATCAAATGTGTGGATATCAATTAGAAATAAAAATATAATAGATAGTTGAAGAATTTTATCTTACTAAACCAAAGTTGAATTAAATATAAATTTACTTAATAATAAAAAATGTTGTATGATGCCATTTTTCATATTTTTACTCGATCTCACTCTTAATGAAAATGTATAGATTAAACTTATTTTGCATTTGTCTGAAGTATAAAGCGTCACCACTACATGTGGAGAAACTCCAGTTTTAAATTATTATGGTTTATTGAAATAAGTTTTTTCATATAACTTTTTTTGATTATGTATGCGATAGGGAGAATAAATTATGTGTAGGTAAATTATTTTATTATTATTTTAAAATATAATTTTTAAAACAGAAAAAAATAAAAGAAGAATTTCATTGTATAAATTTTAAGAATCTTTTAAAATTCTCTGTATTAATAATTTATACTTTATTTTATTAAGTTCGACTCTTCAGTTAACACAAAAATTTCATGATTGAAAAAATATATTTATAGTTCTGTATAATAGAAAGTTTTAAAATAACATTTTAAAGGATAAATAATAGTTGTAAAATCAATAATTACTATAGTTTTACTCTTAATAAATAATAAAGGATAATATAATTTAATTTTTTAAATTTAAATTTTTTTTCCTAATGAAGTAATCTAATCTTTATTAGATTAAAAAATGAATATATGTTTAAAATTGAAATTTTAATATAAATATAAATTAGTTTTAAGCCTGTCACTTCAAAAAAATATATACTCAATTAAACACTAAATGTTGGATAAATAATTATTTATTATATTATCGACATTACCAATGTCATAAAAAATAAAGGAAAAAAATAACGTTTAACAAAAGTAAAGAATAAAAAATTAAATATTTTAATTAAAAGACTAAATAATCAGTGTCTCCAAATTAAAAAACTAAAATATATTTAAGCATTAACAATATTGTATTTTTTTCTTATTATATAAATCAATAAATGTTAAACTTTAAAATTAACTTATGTATGTTTTTAATCATAAATTAATTTTAAAGTTTAACATTTATTGATTTATATAATAAGGAAACAATACAATATTTTTAATGATAAATAATGATTATAAAATCAATAGTGAAAATAATTTTTTTTTCTTAGAGCTTAATTTTAAATGATTAAATAAATTTTTAATTTAAATAAAAAATATTTATTAATACTTGGAGTATATTATGAGTAAAAAATATTTTATTTTATTTGATAATCAAGTCATAATGTTCACAAATAGGAAAATGTCCACCTTGGTTACTTATTAACCCTTAGATAAAATGTTCAAACCGTGAACACTGATCTTATGGCTTAGAAGCATGTGCCACAAAGTATTATGAATGAAGTTATTAATCTGGATGGCTACAACTTCAAACATGACAAAGAAGCCTTCGAGGATATAAAGTTGATGAAGTCATTATAAAAAAGTAAATATTGATGAGGTATACAATTTATATATTATACTAAAAGAATTTTGATATCTATTTTATATTTATTAGATATATAAATCATATATTAAATGTTTCTTATTGATAATAAATTTGTTTATGACAAGTAATGTTTGACACAAATGAAGTTATTGAGTATGCAATTGTAAAATGATATTTTCATAAACAATAAAATCGTAATTATTGGTTATACAAAAACACAAAAATAACACTATAAAAAATTATATATAAGGAGTTTTATTCTAGTTTTTCTTAACGAGAGACTAGGTTTAGTTCCTAACCAAAAGTCAAGCTCTACTAAATTTGAGGATAAGTATTATGTAGGTACAATTAATTTTGGAAGTAAAGATTGAATGGAGCCTTAAACTCTTTTCGTAATAGATAAAAATAAATTGTCTAATAGACCAACAAATAAGAACAAAACATATCATTTAGTAGAATCTTCTAGACAAACCTTCAAATTAAGCAAAGCAACTAGCAAGAGCAAATATATAACAACACACAAGAATTTATCTTGGTTTACCCAAATCTAGGTTACATATAGTCTCCTTAAGCCAATTGCTTAAGAGATTCCACTAACCAAAACACTTGGTTACAACGAGTAATCAAATATCTCCATGTCATGAGTAAACATATCTCTCTAGATTATAGTGATTAATTAAGCATTTCCAAGTTATTCCTTCTTGACCTCTCCTTAAGATTAAGAACACTCAGAAAAATAAATAACACTCTCAAAGAGAGCACAAAGAAAGCTCACAAGGTTATAATTTCACAATATGAATAATTACAATTGTTTAGCACTCAACCCAGAAAACTAAATACTCTAAAGGCCCAATCAGACGCTCACTATATTACTGGTGTTTGTAACAAGATCACTCGTATAGCTTGAATTGCTTGGCTTGCCTTACTATCATTCTTTACCTTCAATCCCTTTATATAACTTTTCAAATTTATATTTGATACTTGAATAAGTTACTTTGGATTTTGCAATATTTTCATATTTTCAAATTGTTTTCTTTAGAAATTAATTCGAAAGCATTTGCAATATGAGTTAGTAAAAAATAGAATCAAAATCAGAAAATCTTTTTGTTTTAGATAATACCTGGTGTTAAAAATTGAGTACTTGAGATTTTCAATTATTCAATGCATTTCTATTTAAAAAATATTTAGAAATATTCACAATATATTACAAAGATATTTACAAAATATAATTTAAACAAATTTATTTAGGAAAAGATAGATTTAAAGGTATACAAAAACAGGGTCAAACATGCAGTTCAAAAATTTATTATTTTTGATATAATATCATTTTGATTAAACGCATTCTTAACAAATATATATTTACAAGATTTTTTTAATTGTTTTAAACGAACACCTTTTACATATTCAACATATTCATCAGACAACCTATGATGAACAAGATCGTAGATGTTTGAAGGATTTATTATATACTACAATTTTTAGTACCCACTATTAGATAATATAAAACATATCATTCAAATCACAAATAAATCATTAATTTGTTTTTGTTATTATCAAAACATAAATTCCACATATGAACATAAACTTCACATATGATCTTCTGGTCATCAGGTCATCAGATCGTTGGGTGTAATATATATCTTTCATTATTTCAAGAGACTAAGAATTTAATAGACTATCTAAATTGTCGAAGATCTCAACATATTATTTGTAATTACTCCTGACATAAATATTCTCTGAGGTTAATCTTAACTTACAACATATTATTTGAATCATGATCATCTCCTTCTTTTAATAAAAAGAGAGACTAAAATTGTTAATTTATTTTTTATTATATATTTATTATTTTTAATATGAATTTTTGGAAAACATGGACAAAAATATGGAGCGTGCATAATCATAATCAGTTGTGGAGTTTTCATGATCGATTGTCTTTCTTTAATTTAGAAAGTGTTGTAAACCTTAACCTAATCGATTATGTTTTTGTTGCTTTTCTTTCTTTTTCTTTCTTTTGATTTTTGTGAGAGACACACGAGGGTCCCTATTCCTTTCTTTGCCTTTTGTTTTTGTTTTTATTTTTTCACACCCTCTTTCGTACGTTCCAAACTAATGTAAGTATCGGTAATTAGCTAAAATTTTACCAATTTACTATACGCTAATAATGAATTAATTAAGAAAATATTATTTTACACAAATTAAAATGGTTATTGAATACAAAATTTTACGGTATAATTAGGTTGAGATAATGGTTAAACACCTTACATTACATATAACATGTTAGGAGGATGATTCATATGACAGAAAACTCATTCGATTTTTGTTGTGTACGGAACTCATCAGACCACTAATATTTACTGTATTTCATCAGACCAATAATATTTACTTTATTGCAAGAAAAATGGATAATAATACAAAATAAACCCAATATGACTAATATATTACAATATATTTTCGGAGATTTTTTTTTTATAAATGTTTTAAATTTCAGGATTAAATAGGATACGTATTTTCTATGCTTTCATGCATTGTGCCCTTTTATAGAAAGAAACCAGAAAAAAACCATATTTTCCTATAAAACAATGTTGCAAGAAGAGGTGGCTAATATAACCTTTCAACTCCAATACAAAATATTCTAGAACTAAATAAATGCTGACAACAGTTCAAACACGTGGTGGGTCAAAATGAAGAAGACATGAGATAAGGTGGATAGCTTTTAAGCCTAGTATGACATGTAAGCATATCAGAACCATTACTGAGGCCCCAGTTCCCTCTGTTGGTTGTTCCACTGTTCAATGTGATCTTTATGATGAAGGTTGGGTAGCTACTCTTCCTCACTTGAATGCTAGCATGGTACTTTTCTTCTTATCATTGCACTTATTTTTCTTTCTTTCTAAGAGGATATGATCATACATGGAATTTTGATTCTTTTTACTTATGATCTGAAGGCATTTTGTGATGCATGCTGGATTCCATTTGTTTTAAGTCTCATATTGGTACTTTTAAATATTTTACTAATATTTTGTAATTTTTAATTATATATCTTAGACATGGTGTATCTTGTTTGAATTAATTAGTATGATAATTGAAACTAACAATAAAATATATTTCTTCTTTATCAATAGAAGTTTGAGATGCAAGGAAGGTACTAGATGAATGGAGATATTCTGATTCATTCACATGCATCTATAAATGCAAGGATGATGAATACAATATGACTTTTTTTTCACTGTTTTTTAATCTAGTAGGTGTTGAGATGATGCTCTGAATGATTATGTAGTGTAGTGAGGTTAAATGAAACTTTAAAATACTTACACTAAATGTTCTAATGGAAGGAGGAAATATTAAAGGAAGATTCATCATTCTCATTTTGGTTTGTAGTGACAACTACATGAAATTGGATAATATTTTACCTCACTTGGACTAATATGCTAGAAGAGGTTTGAATATAGGTTGAAGAATCATAAAGGCTACTACCTTCTCGGAATCATATGAGGGAAATTTTAGGAACATTTCTGTTTTAAATTTACATAATTAAATTGATAGATTTTTAAACAATTAGTGGGGTGAGCAAGTCGTACTAGCACCATTTAAAAAAGAGTCATGTTCTAAAATATGGTTTATATATATATATATATATATATATATATATATATATTCCGGTAAAAGTCGTGCTTTCGTAGCACTTAATTTGTTTTGATTTATTTTAGAAATCGTATTTTGTAGCACGCTTTTTTACTTTTTTTTTTAATTGTGTCAATAGCTTGTTTTTTTATTTTTTTATTTCACATTTTTAGTATCTTAGTTTTTTTTTTGCAATGTTTGTAATTTTGTAATTTTTTTTAGTTTTTAAGATATTTTATTATGTTTATTTGTGAATTTTTGTGTAATTAGGTGTATTTTTTGGGACATTTAAAATTTAATTGTATATGGCATTGATAATTAACAAAAGAAGCTTTAATTTGATTTTCCAATTGTAGTGCCAATACATCATATATCAACCAAACTATACATCCAAACTATACATGAAGAAACAACTAACTTGTCAGCATTATAATTTACAAAAGTTGGATGAGAGTCACTTAATGTATTGCATGCGCCTTTACATCCAATTTCAACAAAAAAAATTAAAATTCATAGTTAAAGAAATAGTTGATTAATATAGATATTAAAATTTCTTAACTTACATATTATTAGTCCATGATAAAATATTTATATAATTTCATTGATTATATTGTTATAGATTATGAAATGAAGCAACTCACTCTTCAACCTAAGTTATCAACCTAAGTTATCAGTTATAAGATCAAAGTTTTGATAAATGGTTTCATGGATAAATCAAATATTATTAGAAAAGTGGATTCAAATATTTGATAGAGACCAGAGGTATGAACATATGATAACTAAATCTAGTTGAATATATGAACTCTTCTTATAAGAGAACACATTCTTTACCTATTCGTGTTCTTGTTATAAGGCAACATTTGAAAGAATAAAATCTTAATTTGTGGGAAAAAGGATTCAAGACAAAGTGCATGTTGGGTCTCTTGAAGATATTAATACCTTATTTGGAGAAATGAATAAAAATCAACCATGTGTCATATCCAACTATATATATAATCAACAAAATTTTTGAGTTTCATGTTGAGGAAATAGCTCCTAAACTTGGTTGATGAACAACATACATAATTAAATTAAATGTTTTGTGGTGTGATTGTGGAGAGTTTCCCTTTCGACTACCATGTTATCATATCATTGTTGTTTCATTTTCTTGTCAAGACTTACAAAATTTAAACTTGGATGATGAACAACCCATACATTCACTACAAGAAAAATCGCATTTATCTACAACAAAAATTCTTATATAATGGACAAAATCTGTATGTAATTCAAAATTATCTACAGATTACATACGGACTATGTAATTACATATAGATAAAATTCGTATGTAAGTACAAAATATTTTTTAAAATAAATTATTTATTATTATTATATTTCTACTATTATCAATTTTGTTATGAATAACACTTATATTATTATTAATCCCAAAATGTTGAGAAAAGGATCCAAACCCAAGTTCTTCAGCATATATATACACAAGTCATAACTACTACACCAACTTCAACTTTGCGATCATATACTCATTGTTATTATTCTTATAATGACCCTTGTTATTATTATTTTTGTCAATATTAGTAAATATAATACTAATAGTACTAAAATAATAATATTATTATCTTTAATATTAATAATAATAATAATGATCATATTAAAAATAATATTAATAATCATGTTAATATTAATATTAAGTATAATAATAATATTAATAAATATAATATCAAAGTAATATTAATAACAATATTAATAATACTAATACTGTTATTCCTAATAACATTAATATTAATATTAATAAAAGTATTAATAATAATAATTAAAAAAATAATATTAAATATAATAATAATATTCTTAATCATATAAGTTAATAATAATAATATTTATTAT
>Ga0099824_1004267_pt1 | contig 20632 bp, 7 predicted proteins | sample SiratrowhiteBW_FD_76837 | JGI IMG/M metagenome (GOLD analysis project Ga0099824, IMG submission 76837) | Root nodule microbial communities of legume samples collected from California, USA - Siratro white BW | ecosystem: Host-associated > Plants > Roots > Nodule | place: USA: California... | reverse complement strand
TTATAAAAATATATATATATATATATATATATATATATATATATATATATTATATGAAAAATAAACTGATTCATAATTATACCTAATTCATCAAATAATTGATTCCAATAATTACATATATTTTTTTGCATTCATAATATTTTTCTTTCCTTTTTCCAAGACAGCTATAATATAATTAATCTCTCTTCAATCTACCCATACTCAATACAATCTATCTATTCATAATTATATTATTGACGTAAAATAATTAAATTAATAAAAATTGTTTACTTTATAAAAGAAATAATAAAAGTATATTATACATGTTATATTGTTTTCTATTTATTCTTTTTTTTATCAATGAAAATATGTTTACTTAATGTTTAATTGAAGTAAATAAGAAAAAATATATTTTTGTTTCCTTATTTGATTCAATATTTATGATGAAATTGAGGGGAGATGTTATTTAAAATATTTTTTATTCATCTTAAAAACAGTTTTATTTTCTTTTAAATATAAAATTATTAAAACACAAAAGTAAGAATATTAACCGTTGGATTAGATAAAATCATTATCAACCTATTAAAAAATATCTAGTTAGTTGATTTAGTTTATATATTTTTTGTATTAAAATAAATTTAATCCAATTCATTTTTATTTTTTACCATCTTATTTCACCAGGGTTAATTAATAATTTCAGAAATATACCAATTAAAAAAATAAAAATAAATCTATAATATTTATCAAATCAATCCCAAACTTTCATAATCAATCTCTTCAAATCCCTTCAAATCTTATCATATCTATTAATCCAAACAACTCTCTCTTCTACACACAATCTACTCAAAATTGATATCTAAAAATTATTGTTATTAAATCAAATTTGTAAAAACAGATGTGATTAAAAAGACAACAAATGTTAAAAGTGGTAACTCAATTTTATTTTATTTTTTGTACGAAACTTAGCCATTATAAAATCATCAAACATTTCATATGTGGTTGTGAGGTGATTTATGAGGACTATATATTAACTGTTATTTCATACGTGAAGATCGTGACAAAGTCACTTCGGATATATAGTTCTACATGTGTATATATACAATCATATGTAGAATTGACCTTTGTGGTTGTGGAAGCTAAATTGGCTAACGAAACTGTGTGTTCATTTGGAAGCATGCTTAAAAAGGATGGCCTCATTCGTACGCAACAATTACTGGCTAATAGCTCCATTTATGGATGCAAATGCAAACACCATTGCCTACTGTTGCTGTGTTATCTTCACTATAATGATGGACACTGATCCAGGACCAAAATATTCAACAAAGTCACTTGCCACGTAATAATTGGCTTCCATGGATCAAAACTTCAACATCTTCTTTTTGCCTTCGAAAAGCTTCGAAAGTTCTGATTACGATGGAAATTATCCTTTTTTGTGGACTCATCAAATCACACTTCAGCAAGATCCAAGTCAATTATTACGTTTTTCTTTTTCATAATGGATATAATCTCGAATCTTACTAGCAATAATTAGTACGTGTTTACATTATACTTCTTCCCTTCATTTTTAATCATCCCTTTTTTCTATATTTTTTTAATTTTAAAAAATAATGTATTCTCAATTTAATTAATATGGAGAGAAAAACGAGTTATAATATCAAAGAAAAAATATAATACATTAAAATAAAAAGTGGAAGATTTATAATAAACAAATCACTTAAAATTACATTAAAAACAAAAAACTTAATATTTTTTTTGAATGAAAAATATTATTTCAACATTTTTTCGCTAGTTAAATATTATTTTAATATATCCATGTATTTTTGGACGCACCTTGTAATCAGCGAACCAAAACGTTTAATTCATTTTCATATTAAATTTGTTATTATGTTATAATTATATAATAGGTTATTTTTAGGTATTTGTCAGACATTTCTACCAAATTAATTTATAAGCTAGTTAAATAAATTAATAACTAATTATTGTTCTTATCAAACACATTTGTTCTTATCAAACACATCTGGACTACCATGAAAAATAATTTAATTTCATATTTAATCATAATGATAAATTTTATAAAATAGAGATACTAAAATCAGAAATAAAAAATTATTAAGTGTCCAAAAGTTATAATTTCGTCGTAACTTTTATTTATATTTTTTTATTACATGTAAATTAATATTATTTTAATATTAATTTCGTACATTATATAAACAATTCTCTATCCATTTTTTTTAAAAAAAACAAAAAAAAAAAAAAAACTTGATACTGATATTAACATTATAGGTTATAATATTGACGGATAATCTTATTTCTTAAATATGTGGTCAATTTGATATTTGATCTGCATATAGGAGTTAACAAGATTTCACATAATATCTTTTTTTTACTTTATTTTTTTTATCAAAAAATCTAAAATTCACTTAAATATGTTTTACTTAAGTCTAGATAATTGGTCATAAAATATATAAATTTATACTCATAAGATAAGATTATACTTAAATACATAAATTTGGCTAAGTCCAAATTCTACTTAAATATTTAAAAATAAACACTATATATTTGAATGAAAATTCATAAAAAAGTTTAATTATTATTTTAGTCCTCCTTTTTTTTTTTGACTTATAATTGTGCTTCCTCTATTTTTTTGCAACTTTTGTTTTCGTATTTTGAAAATTTTACAATTTTGGTTCAGTTGTGAAATTTGTATATATTCAGTTATTTTATTTAAATCAACCAAGTTCGAGCTCTAGCATGTCCATTTAAGATGTCCTGGTAATTTAATTAATTAAAATCCAAAAAGTATTAAATTGAATGTTAGATCAAAATTTTAATTTAAAAATATAAAAAACTAAAACCATTAAACAAAAAAAAATATTTGTTTTTGTTTAAAAAAAGAAAACCAAAAAAGACAAGAAATCAGTATGACGTGATATGCGCATTCGGCTGAATATGACGTGTCTTCTTTCCAATCGTTTATTTGCATCACTTCATATCGCACCAAACATAAAGTCAAATTCAAATTCAGATCACTTCCTTCCAACCGTTAAACCTTATACTAATCATTATCATCACCATATATCTTATTTAAACCATTCACAGTGAGACTTTCTTATCAATAATAACATCATTTTTATATAGATTAATAAATATGAGTTGTTTCAAAATTAATAGAATTATTTATATAATAAATTACCTTCAATTTTTAAAAAATATTTCATAACCAACTCTTTTAGATATTAAAAACTCATTTAAACACATTCAATTCGAAAATTATTTCTGAATTAACATTCAAAATTATTTATAAACTGACATTGTTTTAGTTAAAATTTAATAGATATCGAGGATCAGTTAAAATGGTTTTACGTTAAAATGTATATTCAGAAATCATTTTTTTGGACTTGACAAATCATTGTTGTAGAATTAATAATTTTCATAATAATTTGTGATTCGAGAGTAATATAAAACGACCTATAAATAAATATTATTATTATTATTATTATTATTATTATTATTATTATTATTATTATTATTATTATTATTATTATAATACCAAAATATTCCATACATCTTTAATGGGATGATATTGCTATTTTTCTAAGGTTTTACGATATTAAAAAATATTAAGTTTGAGCAAGTGTTGGATTGAGTCAGATTTGAATCTAATTTGACCAATTTAGCTTTGACTGGAATACAATGTTTTAAAATTTATTTATATTCAATTATTTAGCTTATTGAATTAATTGGATAAGATTTATTCTGATTACTGGTTAATAATAACGAGTTATTTCAATTTAATTTATAATGGACTAAACTTATTTTTTTTCTAAAAAAAGTCTTATTTAAATTTTAAATAAATAGACTAGATATATCGTACTTACAGTAGAAAAAAACTTGTATGTAAGTTGAATTTACTTTTATAATGAATTATAATTTTGTACCGTTTGTTAATAAATTTTAATAAAATAGATGTTATTAAAGAAAAAAATAAACTTTAAACATATATTTTTTATTTAGTTTCAACAAAATTGTTTAAATAAGAACATTTCAATAAAATATGTTACAATTTAATTTAAAAAATTGAATGTAAGCCTAACTATTTTTATATCCGGGAATCCGATTTTTTTTACTGGAGTACGTAGTTTAACTCATGTATTTATATATATAAAAAATAAAATTATTTATGATACTGCAAGCATGCGTAGATCTACAAAACATCATATAAAGAACAGTTTTGCTATTGTATGCAACAAGTACATAAGATTAAAACTTTTAAATATTTATTTTAATGGTTCAAAATTCTGAAAATAATAAATATTTAAATGGTTTCTATTATAATTAATGCTGATTTTAATTTGGTAATGCTTACAATATTATGATTAGTGAAAAAAAAAAACAAAAAGAGAAAGAAATATCATATGAGTACTAGGAAAGTTAAATGTATAAAATTATATAATAATAACTTATTAGAACATCTTTATTACAAGGTTATACTTATGATTATAGAATTAAAATTTAAATCTTATAAAATTTTCCATTTAACTATATCCACACGACTTATATTTTAAAACCTAAATTACAATACTAAAATAATATATCTCAGTCTTCAAAATGTCAACTACTAAATAAATTATTTATAATAGGATTTTAAAAATGATATAACATAATAAAAATTATAAAAAACATTAATAATGACTTAGACGTGATAGAAATAAATGGTAATTTTGAACTTTCTGATATATAATTGCAAAGAAAGTAAATAAACGACGAAGAGTTTAAGAAAGAAAAGAAAAATAACAGAAAAGAAAAATAAATTCAAATAAAGTAATTATAATGAAAATATCACTTTCAAAATTTAATTGATTAAAATACATATTTAATAGCTGTCTAATAATACGAAGGTACGTAGGTGAAAAAGACCATTAAAGAAATACAACAAAATAAGAATACAAATAAAGTGAAAAAAGAAAGTCACCGACACAATAAAAGCCTGACAAATAATGGAATAATAATCTACTGGAGAGAATCGCAATTCTCGGAAACCTGCAACTTAGCTACATCATGACATGATCTGGAAAATAATAAATATGGCCGTTGTTAGTATTTTTTTTGTAAACGTTTTTTTCTGCTTTTAGTTTTGAGGAAATAGTACTAACAGCTTAAAAGAACAAAATGGAAAATATTTTTCTCACAAACAAATCACTCTTAATCAGCCCCTTAATCCTGAGAAAAGAGTATTAAAAGACTTGCTTTACTTAATTAAAAACCCAAGAAAAGGGAGAAGAAAATAAAAAAAAAGGGTTACCTTGTGGAAAAATCACTTGAAGGTGAAGGAAGGAACAGATTTGTGAAGCCGTTTGCTTGTGATAAATAGCATTAATATTGAAATGTTGTTGCTTTTATAAATACAAAACTTGTGTTCTAAGAACACTCTCACTCAGCCATTGCATGTGGAAAAAGTGCATAGTAAGTGATGTGCCAATAGAAATACAGAGTTTCCATCCTCCAATTAGGTGTCTCTTTCCGTACCTTAAGCATATTTTTAAGGTGACATTCATGATTTCCATGTTTCAGAGTTCAACTGTTCCACAAAGCCTACATTCATTTAACCCTTCTTTATTCAGCTACACTTTAGTCACAACCCTGTTTTCCTGTTGTTAGATAAACCTAGTCAATCATGAGAGTTAGGTGTAGTAAAAAAAATATTAATAAGGTTGTTTCTTTTTTTTTTTAAAAAAAAGGTGTAAGAAAAAAAAAAACCAGATCAACTTTGAATGTTAAAAAGATGATCCACAATATTAATAAATATTTTCAATAATAGTTTATCCATGCAATTAATATAATTAAAAAAATGATATGTAAATATAAAGACACTAACCTACTGATTTTTCCTTTACAGGATAAAAATTCTTACCAGTTGGGTTTTCTTTTTTCTTCAGAAAAAATGTTGAAAATAACAGATAGTATAAAATTGGTTAACATTTTTGATAAACTGAAATGAATTTCAAAAATTCAGCAATTGATTCAATATAAAAATAATATCTTAAATTGATTCAGTGCCAACAAATTATAAATTGATTTTGATTTTAGTGCTATTGTGATTAGATGCTCAAACTAATATAATTATCTTAATGTTAACAATAAATCCAATAGGCGAAATAGAATATTGTTTAACAATCATTATAAACCAATTAGATAGAACAGCTTAGAACATTTTAATTACCTACATAAATTCTTTATCAATAAAACTAATATTTTAATGTAAGTGCACTAAAGATGAATATTTAATATTGGAGATAATTGCCTTTTTCTTTTAATTTTAATGAACTATTAGTGGAGTCCATGTTAAAATTATTTTTTTTCACAAAATAACTATTGTAAACAACTCTCTTATTCATTATTCTCTAAATATTTTAATTGTTTATATAGAATAGTGTAACAATATTTTCGTAAAATTTTCTATTCGCTAACTTATCTATTAGTTTTGCCGACAAAAAAAAGTTATTTATTAGTTTTTCTTAATAGTGTGAGAATATTATACGAGGACATACATACCATTAACATTTTTATTTGTAGTAGTTTGTGCAAAAATATATTTTTTAATTTTCAATACAAAATTCTATAAAATATTATTCTAGGTGTTTTTTTACCTGTTGTTGTTTTAATGATTTGTATCGAAAGAATAATATCCTAATATTATTGAAAAAATTAAAGAAAGAAATAATAAATTGAATTTAAACTTTACTATTACAATAATATTTGTTAGATGAGTGGAGAAAAAAAAATATCAGAAAGGTGTCATAATTTATTTCTTATATATTATTTAACTTTTTTTTCATTTTCATTTAATATGAGATTTACATTTATACTTAAATTTTTAATAATTGATATTTTTATAATAATTATTAAAAAAATATTTTAAATTTATCATAAAATAACTGTTCCTTTATTTAAGTTTAAAGGTAATAACATCTCGTAATAAAAATTTAAGTTCAAACAAATTTTAGAATCTTTAAAAAATTATGACTCTTGTAATGTGTATTGAAATTAGTTTGAAGTGAAAGAATAGAAAATGTGTAGATAGAGACCAGTTTAACTGAGAGGATGAAAAGAGAGTTATTCTCCAAAATAATAGAATCCGATAGAGATATACATTATCGGTAGGTTTAATCTAAACGACAAAATTAAAATTTCAAATCCTTATAAAAGAGTTTACTGTGAAAATAATAGTAGTAATTTGTAATTAATATAAATAATTTTCTGACCATTGAATCAACCTGACAACTCCACAATACTAAATAAACCAAGAAATTCAAGTAGTCCAAAATGAGCACGTTTAACAAATAAACTTTTATTTATTCTAGAAGGAGGCAAAAGAAAGAGATTGGATGACGATATAATTTTTAATTTCCCCACTTGAATATTCATTTTTCTTATGTCTTGAATATTCATTTGTTTGAAATTGAACAAACCTACCGACGAAACACCATGCACAACGGTATAAAAAGCATATATTCTATGTCCTTTATGTTATTACATAATATATTCTCCTCCTCATAAATAGTCCTATCATTTTCCAATTTTCAATCACACCCTTTCGCAACCAATTAAAATTTTCCCTCAAAATTATGTGGAAGGGATATTTTGGCCATTTTCAAGTATGCACAAAGTTAAAAATAATAATGTACTCAAAGGCCCACAAAAAATAGTGTAACACGTCGATTCAATACTAGACCAACATAATAACCGAGCCGAAACAACAATGGAAGAATAGCAAGTAATATAATAATAATAGTAATAATAATAATAATAATAATAATAATAATAAAAATATATAATCTTTTTATATGAGGTTCATTCTTCGAATTAGTTACTTACTTTGAAACTTCAATCTATTTTCAAACGATCTAATCATGTTGTTATATATAAACCCATGAAATAATATTTAATAGTGTAATGATATAATATAAAGAAATAAAGAAAGAAATACTAAATATACGGAGTTGTTCTAATGTTTTACCAAACTACCAAACCAACAGCTCTCTCTTTATACGTTACAAATAACTGTTGCTTAACGCCTCTCCCAGGAGCCTCCACACCAAAGCCACACACTTTGCGTCTTTCACTCTCTTCCCTTCCAACAAAACAGATATTTTCTCTCTTTCTCTCTCTACTTTCTCTCGCTACCACCTCAATGGAGAGTCCCCATTCGCTCTCTCCCTCATCTTCCTCCTCTTATTCCTCCGACGGCCTCACTTTCGACACGGAGGAGCCGCGGACGCCGCTTGCCGTACGCCGCGCGCTGCACCTCATCAACTCCGGCGACCCCCACCTCTGCCTCCAAGCCGCTCGTGACATCCGCCGACTCACCAAGACGTCCCAGCGCTGTCGGCGCCAACTCTCTCAGGCTGTCGGTCCACTCGTTTCCATGCTCCGCGTCGACTCGCCCGAGTCACACGAACCCGCTCTCCTCGCCTTGCTCAACCTCGCCGTCAAAGACGAAAAGTACCGTACTACCCTTCCTTTCTTTCCCTTTCTAATCACCCCAAAATTAAAAACAGTGCAAAATTCTGACTAATTGTATTTTTCATGAAAAATGAATGAAACACCTAAACTAAATTAGATTTTTTTGCCTGGTGTGATTACTTTATTCGTAGTGGGTGTAATTTTTTTTCTTTAATTTATACGGTTTTGTGATTAATTTTATGTTAGTTGTTGTTTGACGCACTTTTTTATATTCTGGGAATTCGTGCGCTTTATGAAACATATGCGATACCTTGAAGCCATCGAGTTGGTATTTGATATAAAACTGGAATTAAATATTATCAATTTGGGATTTGATGGATTTCTTTAATCACAATAATAGTATAGTATTGTATAATAATGGTCTATAGCATATACGGTGTTATAAACTGATTCTGATTCTGCTCTTTATTCTCACTACTAGTTCCCTTTTCTTTTCCTTTTTTTTTTTTCTTTATATTTGGTTGAGTTTTCGATTTTATAGTCTACCTAGATGTTTGTTAGGAAAGATGATGATGATGGGTGATTCAGGTATACCTTACTTTTATCTTGGGGGGAGGGAGGGGTAGTTAGTTTCCATCTTTGACAGAAAATAAGCAAAACCACTTTATCATGCCTTAGGGTGCAAGAGTCACATATTTCAGTGGTTGATTGAACTCTCTACAATATTTTGTTTCTTGAAATTAGAAAATGAACCATCAAATTGGTATTTACCTTTTATTATTATTCTTATAGAATATTACTATGATTATTAATTAATTATAATAAGGTTATTACTATTTATTTTGCGTGTCGTGGTGAGAGGTGTGTTATCTTGTGAAGTCTAGAATGTTGAGTACGTTGCTTTGTGAATGATAATTGCTTTTGGTGGCTGAAATGCATGCATGCTAATGCTATCTCACACAAGAAAGAATTGGATGCTTTTTGCTGTTGAAACTTATCCGATTGCGAGGTGGATTTCCTTTGTTTCACATGGTGCTCTTTCTTTTTTACTTTTGTTTCTTTTTCCTTTTTCGATCATGTCTTATTGCGGAAGTAGTCTTTCCATCATTCAGTGCTTGTTGCTTAGTGTCAAATTTCACCTTCTAGCTAAAGGAACAGTTTTACTTCCTTTATTTTGCTTTCGCTTCTAGTTGGTAACTAAATATTTGCATAAAGGGTTAAAATATAAGAGAACGGTATGCTTACTCCGATTATGGTCATCTGCATGAATAATAATGCCATATTTGATTATCATATACGGAAAATGATTAAATTACCAAACGGGTTAAAAGGGAAAGATATTCCACATGCATTAATGACTTTTAGGATACAGAAATGGGAGAATTCTATTTTCTTTGTTTTCTTATTTTTTTTCTTCAGTGCTTTTAAATTAGCGGTTTAACAACTGTGTGCTTAATTTTTATAGAGATGGTTCAGATCTCTGCATTGAACGTGATGTTCAAATGACTTTTTGCCTACTCCTCTCCTAATTTTGTTCAAGTGAGGTTGAAAATGGGAAGGTAAAAGAAGGACCGAAAGATGGGGTAGAAAGTTTTTATTTTTACTCATTGTTGCTTGAATAGAGGGTAAAAAATCACTTTCATACTCTAGGAGTGACCAAAATTTGTGGGGTGGAGCGTAAACGAGTTGCACTCCTTTTTCAACCTACCTCTATTTTTGCTATACCAAACAATTGTGAAGTGATTTTCATTCCAAATTCCTACTTTCCCAACTTCCACCTATACAAAACAAGCACACCTAAAATTTCTTGTTTTGGCTCATGTTTTAATACACGATTATTGTCGATCTAGATCCTTTTGAGAAGAGAAACCGGTACTTCTTTTGGGTTTATCTATATCCATTCCTTCCCTCCCCTTCTCTCTTGTTTCTTTCTCTTTCCTGGGACCTTTAGGTAGGTGTTTTGAGCCAGCATCATGAACAAGTATGTGCATAGCAAGAAGTAAATGACCTGATATCTGACCACCACAAGAGGGTTAAACCAGGGGAATCAGATCTTACTCTACTCTTGCTTACATTAGTAGTTTTATTATTTCCACATTGTACCATGACATCATTAGTCTTCTGCATCTAAGACAGATTGGGTATGTTCCAGGTTGTGATTGAATAGAATGCATTAACTTAAGAATGAACTCCAATCACTAAAAAATAATATATCAGGATTTCAATTTCTTTTGTCTGGCAGATCTGATGTTACATTATATAGCTGGATGAAGTTATAGCAGTTCATCATGAATTAAACGTTGGCTTGTTTTCTGTACCCTATGCTATTTATTTTGTTGCCTTACCATTCTACAAGTATCAGATGTTTAAACTTTTTGTTAGATAATTTTTTTAGTCACAATTCAACCGTATTCATTACTTGAATTGGACTTGCAGGAACAAAATCAGTATTGTGGAGGCTGGTGCATTAGAACCGATAGTTAGTTTCCTCAAGTCTCAAGATCTAAATCTGCAGGAGTCTGCAACTGCATCATTGCTCACACTATCTGCCTCTTCGACCAACAAACCTATTATCAGTGCTTGCGGTGCCATTCCTCTTCTTGTAGAGATCCTTAGAGATGGAAGCCCCCAAGCTAAAGCTGATGCAGTAATGGCTCTCTCTAATTTATCAACACACCCTACTAATCTCAGCACCATTCTCGAGACAAACCCAATCCCTTCCATAGTTGATCTTCTTAAAACCTGTAAAAAGTCCTCAAAAACAGCTGAAAAATGCTGCGCTTTGATAGAATCCCTGGTGGACTATGATGAGGGCAGAACTGCCTTGACATCTGAGGAAGGCGGGGTTCTGGCAGTTGTGGAGGTTCTTGAGAGTGGCACTCTCCAAAGTAGGGAGCATGCTGTTGGAGCACTGTTGACAATGTGCCAAAGCGATCGATGTAAATACCGGGAACCAATTCTAAGAGAAGGTGTCATTCCAGGACTTCTTGAGCTTACTGTTCAAGGGACACCTAAGTCTCAGTCAAAAGCACGCACCCTTTTGCAGTTACTGCGAGAGTCTCCTTATCCGAGATCTGAAATTCAACCTGACACTCTGGAGAATATAGTATGCAACATCATATCACAGATTGATGGGGATGATCAATCTGGTAAAGCAAAGAAGATGCTGGCTGAGATGGTTCAAGTAAGCATGGAACAAAGTCTGAGACATTTACAACAAAGGGCTCTCGTGTGCACCCCAAGTGATCTTCCTATAGCTGGCTGTGCTTCTGAGGTTTCTTCAAAATGATAGTTGCCGCTGCCCAACTCTGCCTTTTTTCCAGTTTTTTTCACCTTTTCTTTTTTGTCTCTGCACTTGGGGTCTGTGAGGTAAATTCCCATAGTAGAAAACGAAAAAAAGAAGGAATAATACATAGTGAAGTATGATGCCAGTCCAGGCCATTGTGGAGGTATCGAGTGACTGGTGATTGTCAATAAACTAAGTTGTCAGTGGTAAAGGGCATGATTTTGTAGTTCATTTGTAAAGAAACTGCTGTATAAAATGACATACAAGTGGTAAAAAGCTCCTTCTCCAAAATTCTTCTCCTTCTCCTTCTGCAATGACTTAGTGTGTGTTTGTTTTTAAGATTATAATTGATTTTATAGCATTATAGTTGCTAGCAAAAGCATATGTGTTGCTTGTACGTGTCTTCATTTACTATCATGCAATTTTATCTTAATAAATTAAATTTAACATTTAAATTAATTTCGACTTTATATATTTTCAAAATGGAACAGTTTGAGTTTTAAAATTTAAAACGAAACAACATATATGACAATGTATCTCACTTGGTAGATTTGAAAGGAAGTATTGTCCGTTAAAACAATTAAAATGTAATATTACTGAAGAAACAAAATTCTCAGATCTAACAATGAAAACCTTAAATTAAAAGTATTAATTCCCAACATATTCAAACTGAATATAGTTGGTAAATCTACACCGATCTAACTTAAATTGAAATATTAGAGACTAAGTGGGTTGGAATTTGCAAGTTAATATTTGAAAAACCAAGAGAATATTTTTGAAGACATATTTAAGGATGTTTCTTCGAAATAAAAAAATGAAAATAAAATGTTGCATAAAAGTGTGAAAATGGGCCGGCGGACAAACCGACCAAGTGATGAAATGTCCCCCAGTATGGTTTGGCTACTTTCTTCGCATATACTTCAAGTGCGAGTGCGACACGATTGCAAAACTTTAGTCAAAATTTTAATAATACAACCCTAAAGTTCATACCCTTTTCATTTAACAAAGAGACTGTTAAAGATGGATTTATCTCTTCAAACCAATCATTAGTTCCGTTATACTCTTGTAAAATACGATCCTATGTCAAATATAATATAATAATTCTATTTTTATAAATAAAACCCAAATTTATGATTTTTTTAAATTTGAAGACCTCGATAATTATAATCATATAGCAAAATTCTAGTTAAGCAAATTGTTCTAGGAACACGCAAATATCTTCATCCTATCTCCAGATCAAATAATTATGTAGGGAGAAATTATTTTCTTTGATAGTGTCCCTTCTTTCATCTGGTTGTCCTTAATAGCTCGACCTAGGTATTCCTTTCTTACTTAGCCCCTTTCTTTCCTAAAAAAAACATATTCTTTTATACATTAATCTATTAATAATTTAAGTTGCATTCATTAAACAAAAAATATTTTACTCAGTGATGATATTAAATATGATATAAAACTATTTGAAATTCTAGATATTTTTTAAATAACATTTAAATTCCTAACTACTAGTTAAAATTACTTATGGAATTGTTTGACGAGGAAGACAGGTGTTTTATACAAGGGGAAGAAAAGAGAAATATTAAAAAAAAAATTCTTACCTCTTCTTACTTTCCAACTATTAAAAGATAAAAAGAAAGCAAAGAAAGTTTGAAAAAGGAAACTTTAAACACATGAAAAAGGAAATATATTTTTACAACCTATTTTATATTAAAAAATACAACAAATTATATTGTAAATATTAATTAAATATTTGCAACAGAATTTACAAAATATTTTATATTTATATATATTATTTTTTAAATTGAAAAAAATAATCAATAAATATAATAAAATATTTACGTTTTCTTTTTTATCATAATACTACAAATAATTAAAACAAAAATATTATACCAACAAATATAATAAAATAATTAAATTTTGATATTTTTTGAATAAATTATTTAAAAATTTAGTAATTAATTTTGTGAGAATTTTTAAATTTAATTAATTAGTTTGTGAATTAATTTTATTATATTTTAATTGTTTAGAAATGGTTTGAAGACAAAATTATACATAATATGAGATTAATTACTTAAATAAACCATTTTTAAATACTATTTATAATTTTATAAAATAATTTTTTCATAATTAATTAATTTTCAATTTTAACTAGTATTTATTCTTACTATACAAGAGTATGAATATATATTCCAATTAATTTAGTTTTTGTTTTTATCAAGTATAAAACTTTTATTAATTACTCTTTATTTTACATTGTCTTTCTACAAATTAAATCACCTTCATTTCCCATTTTCCATCCTATTTTCTACAACTTATATTGTATTTTTTTATTTATTTTCGTTTTACTAACTAATTTTGCATTCAATCTTGCTATGAATATGCCTTAAAGAGAAGAGAAATGGAAATTGAATACAAAAGTAGGAAAAGAGGAAACTAAGGAAAACAAAAAATGATTCGATTTGTGAGCATTATTGATTCATAATTGAGGGTTCGGGTTTTCATTGGCCATGGTCTGAGCTAGCCTTCTTCCGGAAACACGTACGCATTAAACTCCGTGGCGACTCGCAGACCTCACCTCAGCGTGTAGTCATTGGCGTGGACTATTAGACACTTTTGTAATCGTCAGTGCCCAACCCTAACTCATCAAACACACACAAATAACACAACACACTCAGCTTATAGTGAAGAAATATCTACATAGTATCAGTAGAAGAAGAGCGAGCATTCATTATTGATCGCTGAAATGGGAGATCCAGTGGAGAGGTTGGGATCGGACGGTTTGGATTCCGGCGCCGTCGTCAAGACCGATGACTTGTGCATGGAAATTGATCCGCCATTTCAGGAAAACGTCGCTACCGCCGAGGACTGGCGGAAAGCGCTCAACAGAGTCGTCCCCGCAGTCGTCGTCCTCCGCACCACCGCCACTCGCTCCTTCGACACCGAGTCCGCCGCCGCCAGCTACGCCACCGGCTTCATCGTCGACAAGCGCCGCGGCATCATTCTCACTAATCGCCACGTCGTCAAGCCAGGTAGTTAGTTAACCTCGCCGCTTTTGATTTTTGTTTTTTTGTTGAATTCTGTTCGCGTTGACGATCTATTTATTTCGAATGCGTAGGTCCTGTGGTTGCCGAAGCCATGTTTCTGAACCGCGAAGAGGTTCCGGTGCATCCGATTTACAGAGATCCGGTTAGTGAGTTCTGTTCCGTTTTGATTTCTCAATGTGATGTCGCCAACAGTTTATTACTGACGATCTAGCTGAATCCTCTCTTTCATTCTGTTACATTTTTTGTCATTTATACATGCACTCTGCTTTATATAAACTTCTGTTCACTGCGGACTGTGAAGACATGGCAATCGTGTGGTTACTGTTACGCACGTTCAAAATCACTACTGCTATAGCTTTTCAATAAGTCTTTATGATGCAAAAACACCTTCATATGTTTATATTGTTATTACCTGCTTGAGGAGGATCAAGATATTATTATTGTTGAAAGGGAAGACTGTTTTATCAACTCAAGACACCTTTTATTTTTATGGTTTAACTGAGCTCTTTTCGTGTTTAAACTGTGAAACAACGAACTGATTCCCCTTTCTGTTGTGTTTTATTGTTAGCATTTTTTATTTTATTTTGTGAATTTGTGTTGTAAAATTTGTATTTTAAACTGTATTAATTTGTTCATTTGTTTAACTTTTATAGATTATTATTGTGGTCCTCAGAGTTATTGTATGTGTGTGTCTTTGTATTTTTTTTTTTTTTAATAATTAGTTCTGGCCTAGAATTATTTTATAATTTCTTTCTCTGTATGCCTGTTGATGCAACCAACTAAATATATACGCATCTGTAGGTACATGATTTTGGGTTCTTTCGTTATGATCCTAGTGCTATACAATTTTTGAGCTATGAAGAGATACCTCTTGCTCCTGAAGCTGCATGTGTTGGACTAGAAATCAGAGTTGTTGGTAATGATAGTGGCGAGAAGGTATTACCTTAAATTTACCTCAAATCCTCTTATTCTTCCTCCTCTCCCTTCCTTGTACCTTGTCTTGCATTTTTCTGTTCTTTTTAATTGACTCCTGTAAAACAAAGCTACATGATTTCCATGCTTATAAAAATACACATCAAATGACTAGCAAGTGATGCTTTTCTTGGGAAACTGACCAACTCAATAGAACATTGTGGACAAAGCATAATGATATATGTTGGGATTTTTTTCTTTTGGTTTCTAATCATGATCAGTCAGTTTTCAACATATGTCCTGGTCCAGCTGCATCCATTTTGTTTTCCTCTGTAAGGCCTTTGGTTTCTAAAATCAAGTTTTGCATCAGCATTTGGTAGTTTTTCTTGTTTAAGCCTGTTCATAATTGCCACTTGTTTTGTATTAATGCAAAGGAATAGTGTGTTCTAATATTATCTTTGATCCTTTTCTTCCAATAAACTTTGTATAATTATTTTGGCTTTTGCTTTCAGGTTTCCATTTTGGCTGGTACTCTTGCTCGTTTGGACAGGGATGCTCCTCATTATAAGAAGTATGCTGTAGAGTATCTGTAGCCTTTTCTGTTCTCTTTATGCAAACAGGTTGAATTTAGATAATGGAACTATTTTTTTATGCAGGGATGGGTATAATGACTTCAACACGTTCTATATGCAAGTAAGTGGGAACAAATATTATTTATACCATTTATATTAAAATTCTAAATTGTGAGTTTGTTTATGTTATTTCCTTTCTCCTTCAAATTTTACTATCTTTTATTTTCCTGGAAATTTTAGTCTCTTTCTAGTTGCTTCCCAGCTTTCATTTCAAGTGTCTTATAATATATCCAATGGCATTCTAAATTTTTTTCTCAGTTTTTTTAATTACTCTGAAAGTTGGAATGTTGTAGAATTGAAAGCAGGATTTATTGCTAAAACTGGTAGAAAAAGAAAATTAACCTCAAGGGGATCATTTTGTGCCTGCATTGGGCGACTTATTTCATGGATAGAGTGATTTGTATGGAGTGGTTTTGAAGTCTTCTTTAGACGTAATTTACCATGGCCGTATATGTTATGCTTGTCTAGTCTTTGCCAAATCCTTTTTTGCAACCTTATATCTACTTTTTGCATTTCAGGCAGCATCTGGGACCAAAGGAGGGTCAAGTGGTTCCCCAGTTATAGATTGGCAAGGCAGGGCAGTGGCTCTGAATGCTGGGAGCAAGTCATCAAGTGCATCAGCCTTCTTTCTTCCTCTAGAACGAGTGAGCTTTTGATATATATATATATATATATATATATATATATATATATATATATATTTGTTGAACTTGTTTGATGCTTCTTGTGATAATCAAGAAGTTCAGCTCCTCTTGTCAGGACCCAGGACTAACTAATTCGATTGCATTTCAGGTTGTGAGGGCCTTAAGGTTTCTTCAAAAGGGAAGTGAAACTTATGTTGATAAATGGCAGGCAGTTTCTATACCTCGTGGTACGCTTCAGGTCTGTCAATTGTTGTTTGCAGGTTCTTCCTTTTGTGTTTTTTTTTTTTCTCGTGATATAATATTAAACTATTTCATGGTACTGAATCTTGAATGTTTTGTGTGCTGCATTGCAGTGAATAATATTGATATTAAATTTCCTTTCAATTAGTTTTCCTAGTAAATTGAAATATTTTTCTTTGAAAAAATGTCAATAAAGCCCTAGTCGTGTCTGTAGGCATTCATTTCTTAGTTATCTTAAGCATAAAAATGCTGTGTTAAGATAAAAAGTTACTTTCTTTAGGAACTTAATGTTGGAGATCCCACATCCACTAGGGATATGATCAAATTATAGTATATAAGTGAGTGTAAACCTCACTTTACAAGCCAGTTTTACAACGTTGAGTTAGATTTAAAATTCATTTTTTAAATGATCAAAGTTTCGTAGTGAGGTTTGTTGGACTTGTTGAGCCACTGTATTTTCACGCATGAGGTGTCTAGTTTTTGGCGTGAAGAACCACATTGATTAAAGATATAATCAAATTATAAAATATAAGTAGGTGTAAATCTTATCTTGCAAACTAATTTTTTGAAATTGAATTAGGCTTAAAGTCCACTTTCCGAGACTTGGAATTATTCAGTATAGCTTTAGGTTTGTCTGGTCCCTTTTCCAAGACATTCAAGTGTTATATTAAGTTTTATCCTCTATAAAATCATTAATGGACTTCTGTTTTGTCATTCTTGTTCCTCCATCATTGAAGGATTTTGTCTCTCCATCATTAAATGATTAATCTCCATATTTCTCCTTTGATTTTTTACCCTTGGTTTGATAGAGAGTTTTGATTCATTTTTTTTCTCCTTTCTGCTTATGATGTCTCATTTTTAGAGGCTTACTCTTTTTCACGAACTTGTTATATGGTAAATATTCTTTGTTGTTGTCTCCAAATTGATTTATGAATAAAACTATTTCTGCAAATGCTATAATAGATACCTGCCTAAACTTTACCACTTTATTTTTCTGAAATTTCCATGTTGCTAATTTCTCAGTGCAATTATTGTGTCTATAGACTGTAGGGACTTGAAAAATGTTAATCTCTTACCATATGATTTCTTATTGCTTACCGTTTTATCATTTTTATACAATCAACTTTTTAAATTTTGATAGTAAGTTTACACGAAAATACTGACAAATGTTGTATCATTCAGTAATCTCAAGATAATATTTATTCCTTACATATTGAATTTACTTCTTCATGCTTATAGATACTAGATGATTGTTTACGCTTGTTGTAATTAGTAATTCCATGATCCTCATATCTTTTATCTGTTTGTCTTCCCATTACAGACGTGCTTTGATTGTAGAGGTTTCACACTTTTTGTAGTTTCTAGTTATTTTAGTTCCTTGCATCTTTATTCTGCTTACTTTTTGGTTCTTATATATTTTGATGAGATAAGAGATGGTTTAAAGATTTTTTTTTTCTTGGTTCTGAAAATGGATGTTTTCCTTGCATATGATGATCCAATCCTCTGGTGTAGGTGACATTTCTCCATAAAGGGTTTGACGAGACTCGTCGCCTTGGTCTCAAAACTGAGACAGAACAGGTTGTTTTATTCGATAATTTTTTTTCAGGTTATCTTTATGGAGCAGTATCTTCCTTCAAATATGCCCTGAATTATTGACACTGCTTTTAAATTATGCAGATAGTACGTCAGGCTTCTCCAGCTGGTGAAACTGGAATGCTTGTTGTGGAATCTGTGGTAAGCAAATTGGAGTGCTAATATTTTGAGTTGATATTCCATTTCAACTTTTATGGTTTTACTCCTTGACTTGTTTAGGTACCAGGTGGTCCAGCTTATAAACATTTGGAACCAGGTGATGTACTTGTTCGTGTCAATGGAGAAGTAAGTTTACATCAAGGACAAATTTTTTGCTTCCCTGCCCCACCCTCTCCATTTCATTTTTGGTGCTTATTTGGTTCTCTGTTGTATGCTTGATGTGGATCTAGTTTGTTTAGCATCGTTGGTGAAACACTAGGTTATATGTTTCATATAAGAATGATAACTGGTCATACCAAATGCCATACTTGATTATGGAAGTCTGACATTGAAGGAAAGTTGAGGCGAGAAACTATTCTGGATGAAAAGTAGGTGTACTGTTGTACATCCAAACCATTGGTATAAAGACAGGGAGACTGCTGCTTGGGAAAGTAACAAATATGAATAGCTTTGTATTATTGCTTTTACATTTCCATGTCTTTTGTTATTGTTCAAGAACCCACGTCAACTAGAGATAAGGTCAAATTATAATATATCGGTAGATGTAAACCTCATCTTACTATGCCGGTTTTTAAGGGTTAACTTAGGCTTAAATTCCAATTTCTTTAGAGTTACCAATTGGTTGAAAAAACTGTTTTGAATTTGAATTTCTAAATTGTATTAACTTCACTTTTATTTTCAAAGAGTCTTCCCTTGTCTTGTGAGTTATTATTGGTACTTTCTTTCTTGTACTCAAAGGCTGCAAAAACAGGGTCTTTCATTGTCTGTGTGATGTTTGTGGTTGGCTTTAGACATAGGAGTCTCATTTCTAATTTATGTAGAACTTGACTCTGTAAAATTCATTGCAGGTCATTACTCAATTCTTGAAACTGGAGACTCTTCTTGATGACAGTGTGAGCAAGAATATTGAATTACAAATTGAAAGGGGTGGCACATCAAAGAGTTTAACTTTGTTGGTGAGATTTTTCATTCTTGGGTATTTACTTTATTAGTAGTAGTTTAGTACATTTTGACATACCCAAATGCTTATATTTTATATGGGAAGGGCATCGTGGTGCCCTACTTGCAAACTCCACTAAGAGAGGGGCTGAAGAAATGCTAACTGTATAAAATGGTAAATAAATTGAAAGCATAGTCAATTTACACTGGTTTAACAATTTTGTTTGCATGCAATACAGTGGGTAGATGGCAATTTTCAGTAGATTGTGATTCTTTAATCCTTTGTAATCAAAATGTGCGATAATTTTTTATTTTTGGGTTCAACCTGACGTGGCCTCACCACCTATCTTCAGAGGTTTATGAAATATGAACTCATAAGAGTCAACCTAGTGCCTCACATCAGCCATCCATGAAATAGTGAAATATTTACCCATGGCGTAGAATTGAACCAAAACAAAAGCATCAGATGAAAACATAAAAGTAGTTTGTTTGTTGCTAACATGAGGCTGGCTCAAAAACTTTTATTGGCATCTGAAATAATGATTATGGAAATTCCAGTTATTGCTTACCGTTGTGGTGATTTTTTTTTTTTTTTTTTTTATTTTTTTTTTTTTGTTTAATTTTTTTATTTTTTTATTTTTTTTTTTTTTTTTATATTTCTCTTATCCTGATCTGAATTCAACATGCTGATGATCCTTTTTTATTGTTTTTTTGTATGTTTTTTTCTTTTTTTTTTGCTCAAAG
>Ga0099824_1004263_pt1 | contig 20635 bp, 11 predicted proteins | sample SiratrowhiteBW_FD_76837 | JGI IMG/M metagenome (GOLD analysis project Ga0099824, IMG submission 76837) | Root nodule microbial communities of legume samples collected from California, USA - Siratro white BW | ecosystem: Host-associated > Plants > Roots > Nodule | place: USA: California... | reverse complement strand
TATATATATATAACATTTAAACGGCTTTAATAAGAGAGATTGATTTTCTTTATGATGCTCAACATTTAAAAAAGAAATCAATGTTTATTTTTTTTTTTGCAAAACTTTTTATCCTTGATGTTTGTATTTATTTATTTTTCTTAATTTTCATCAATTTTACTTAAGACTTAGTAAAATTATTTCATTTATAACTAAAACTTATAAACAAATACTCTTATTTATATTAAAAATTAAATATAAATGTTAATATATAAAATATACCGTGGAACCTAAACAAGATTTTAATATTAAAAAACTAAAAAATTAGTATTATCTTGAATGGCCACTTAGGACTTATAAAAATACCTTAAAAAGTATTATTTAATATATTATGATTCGAGAATGCTATATGAACTTTGATTATCTTCATAATATTTTCTGTCAACCACTAAGATAAAACAATCAACAAATTGCAAGAACATGTCTAACATTTTAGAGCAACATAATCAGTACACTCCCATTATGAAATCCAATGTCAATAAGGCATACATATGAACACGTATCTAAGAGGAGGGAACTGTACGACAAATCTCGCAAAAACTATTGAAAATCACCCAGGGTAAAATAAAGTGAAAGATACAGTGATTAAAAATCTCATATTAATTAACATAATTAAAATTATAATGTACAAATTAATATAAACCTGATTCCGTAAACTTATCTTATAAGATTTAAGGTTTATTATTTAATATGATACCCACTAATCAACGTTAAACTTAAAGTGTACCTTTTTAAACATGATTTTTTCAATAGACTTATAGTTAGAATTAACTAATAATTGATTATATTTTCTTTAGAATCTTAAAATATATTTGTTAGTATTTATTTTTTTCATCTGCCAACAATTTCAGTAACTATTTTCCATGATATCTTTTTTTTTTTTTTCTTTGCTTCAATTTTCATGCCTCCGGAGAAGCACGACATACATAAAAATGTCTACTGAAAATGATGGCGTCTGCCTCTGCATACTGTGTAATATTCATGCGAGATTTTTAATTTACACAAAAATTGTATGTGACATTCTTTTTCTTTCTTTAGAAGTCTAAACTAACATTTCTAAAACTGGGCTTGAATTTTGACGAATCTTCATGAGTTTTTGAAATATAAAAATGTTTTTTCACATCTAAAGAAGTTCTTAGCACGTCTGGTGGCAATAATTGAAACAAAGAGATATAAGGATAATATTATTTGTTCGATGATAAATCGCATTATGAAGTATTATTTACATATGATATTAAAATAAAATAAAAAATTATATTGTATTTAATTTTAAAACATCAGAAAAACAGTTAATCACAAAACATGTGTATCAACTTATTCTGAATTTAAAAAATTATTTTAGGAAAATAAATTTGTGTTCTGTAAAAAAAAAAAAATAAGACTGAAAAATGATAAAGCCAAACACAAAATGAAAATGTAACATAAATATAATAATGTTAATTTAACCTATGCACCAAAGAAAGAGTAGAAAAAGACGAACAAATAGCATTTGGATAATTGGAGTAAATTGAAGTGAGGTCACGGCATGATGTCACTACAGAAACCCTAGCTGGAGAAGATAGGTTCCTATATGCTGTAGTTGCGGCAGGTAACGCTGTAAAATAAATAAAACCACCAAATAAACAAATAAAGGTGTATTCCACTGTATTTAGTCCCATACATCTTCTTAACTTGTGTGGATCTTATAACTAAGCTATCTAGGGTTAGGGTTTGAAGTATGAAAATGTCTCCTTCTATATTAATTTTTCTTTTACTTGCAAACCTAGTTAGTTATTATTTGTAAGAGATAAATAATTCTTATGAAAAAGAAAAAAAGAACAAACTTCTATTCCAGTTCCACCCTTTGCTTGTGGGTCAGTCTGAGTGAGGAAGGGTTGGTGCTCAGTGCTTGTCACTGTCAAGCTTTCATTTATTCATTCTCCTTTTTCTCTCTCTTCTCTCTTTTGCCACCTTGGTTTTCTTTTATTCACCCCACTGCCACTCTTCAATGGATGTGATAGCCTGTCCTTTCACCAAGAGTGAATGAACACTCAACCATTTAAGCACTTCCACCTTTTTCCTATGCAAAATCCCACACTCCATAACCAGCATGCCCTGTCCTTACATGCATTTTTGGCAACCCCAAATCAATAACATCTTCTAACCATACCAAGCCCTATATCTCACCTTATCTTTCTCATCATTTTTTATCTGACTAATCATCCTTCCTTTTCTCCTTTACAGTATATATCCTTTTATTTTGTTATATTATTATTACTAATTTAATACATTTTTCTATTTTAGTAACTTAACTCCTGAGGAAAAAAATCACAGCATTATTCATTTCTTTGAAATTCTGAGAAATATAGCAATCTCCATGGTTCATGGACGTAGCAATATCTAATTTTTTTCTTGTATATTTTGTTTAGTAGCATAGAAATAGTTAAAAGTTTGAGTAGAGACAATGATGTGAAAAAATCAAGTTGTTTCGAAAGATTAAACACAGAAGAAAAAAGTTAAAACGTGATGGATTTCACTTTAAAATACTGAGTGGAGAGAGATATAGCAAAAACTAGAATACACGTATCACTTTCCTAAAATGATCTCTATCTCTTCCTATAGTTCTCCGATTTTGCCGTTTCTTGATGATTGGAGCCAAACACAATTGATTTTGCACACTATAATACACTGTTTCAATTTTTATCCATCAAATCAAATATGCCAAATAAATAGTCTAGGAGATGTGTTCATATTGGGATGAAAGTTTTACAATTGTTGCATTAGTGGCTAATGGTGCTTTTACTATTTTTAACACAACTTTTCAAAGAGAAAAGTGACAAAATGAGGTATATTCATGCACATGTGAGGTCAACAAGAGAGAAAGAAAAGGGCCAAGTGAGGGATGAGATTCTGATGTACAGCTAGCTAGAGAATACAGTCTACAAAATTTATGCACAAGCTGTTGGACGTGAGAATATAGAGATGAAAAAAAAATAAAAATTCTTTCACAAAGAGGTACATTGGATGATTTATCAGTCACATTGACCATTCATTTGCTTAATGACATGAAAGCATATAAAGAAGTGGGGTCTCTCATGGACGGAACATGTTCTGTTCAATTTTATTTTTGAAGTTGTAAGGTACAGTCACACTTCAATTCACATAATTAAGATCAGGAAGCAGTCAATCAAGTGAAAGGGGTGGCGAATCACAATGATGATGAACCTAATAACCAAAGAGAATTTTGTGTAATGTAGGCATGTTGTTGAAACGCCAGCATCACAGCATGCGTTGTGTAATAGTTGTGCTCCCAATTGCTTTGCTGGCCCCTCTTCTTCCTCTTGGTGCTTAATTGCTTTACTTTATTCTGCATCCTTTCACAAATGATATCCATCCATGCATCAACACTTTTCCTTATTTACACTTTCTTGCTCAATGCTTTTTCATCTTTTCCATCATCAGCAAAACAAAACTACCCCTTTTACTACAAAGAAGGTTTTCTCTAGGTATCTATGAGTATGTGTGTGTTAAGTTTCATTGGTGAATTGTAATTATACTACCTGGTACTGCTGGTGAGATTTTTATACATGTTCTATTTGCAGAAGTTTTTAGATTAAGCTGTAGTTTAAAACATATATAGTTTGATTAACAAATGATGGTGTAGATTAACAATTTGATTGAAGCAAAGAAAAAGTTCTGTAAAATTTAAAATTCAAGAAAATACAATTTGGATTTGGATTTTTCAAAAGGTAAAAATACTTGGTATACAGGTTAGGGTAAAATAAAACTTAAAACAATTTCTGATAAATGTATTTTAATTAAGGTCATGATAAGAAAATAACTTTAAAATTTGCAAGGTTATTTATATTACATGCAATAGAAGGAGTGGTTTCGTGTAAAATTAAGGAATTTGGACATAGAGCATTTTTTTAATTTTTTTCTCTTATTAACATATTCTATCAATTTTCATGAATAAAAATATGTTCAAATAGTTGATAATTTAAATTTATCAAAAAAAAAAAAAACATCTTAGTTGTCAAAACTACTCTTGTTTTAAAATCTGCTAATTTGATTATTTTCTCTTTCTCTTCTAATGGTCTCTTTAATTATTCTCCCCACGTTTTGCTTGTCCCATTATTCTCTTCTTACCCCCTTCAATTAAAATTGTGTGATCTTTAAGTTTTTTTCTATAAGGATTAAGAAAAAAAATAAGTACCTTAGTGATTTTCTTTTAATATTTTCTTTATTAGTCAGTGTTTGGAAAATTAATTAATAGTATAGACAAATAATCGTATTGATTGTTTATTTTGGGTGAAATTAGAATAAAATATTTTTTTTATTGAAAGAAGTAGCTATTTAGTATTTTAATAAGCATAAGAAACTATAATGAAAAGGAGGAAACAGTGTTAAAAAATGTAGAATGATTAAATATGATTGAATTGAAGTTAAGAACAATTTTTAAAAAAATATTTAATGTTTTGTAAATTTTTAAAATGACATAAATGTAAAATATAAGAAATTTACTTTGTTAGCTCTCCACTTTTGTCAAGCTCTACTTAGAGATTGTTCCCTCAATCTAATGAAAGATCAAGTTTTTTTTTTTTTTTTCTTATGCAATAACTTTTAAGAGATGATACCCGATGGCAAAAGATAAAAGAAAAAACAAAAGATTAAAAGTTAGGTGTTAAAAAAAGTGTGTGTGTGTATAGTAGGTATTTGTAATTTTCGTTTTTTGTTATCCTTCTTTTCATATTTGTTTCTTTTGAGAAAAAAATTTGAAGATGACATTAATTAATATTTTCAGGACTGCATTCTTATTAAAAAAAGAACAAAAATAATTACTTTTCTTATTTGCCATAACCTTGAATGATAAATGAAATATAATGATGAAAATAGAGTATAAATTCTTTGTGATATATTATGTACAGTGATAGTATCTTTTTATATGACCTCAAAGACTTGAATGCATGCATTGAAGTGACAAATACACTACGTATATGTCTTGTCTATGGTATAACTCCAATACACAAATTCAGCACCAAAGTTATTGAGATCCTTGATGCTTTTCAACCAATGAAGTTGGCACAAGATTAACACGTATAGATAGTTAGAAATGACGTGGTGGGATAGACTTTTGGCGCAGTTTCTAAAGCAGTCTCTAATGGCACTCATCTTTCACTACAATTGGTCATCACCTATGAAGACAAGATATATGTTCCTTGTCACACTTTGTTCTTATTAGGTTCACATTAGCACCACACTTAATTCTGTCAAAAAATAGAAACATGTTATAAGTGCTTTCTGCATACACTTCTCTCTTTCTCTCCAAAAGTGCAATTTAAGTTAACACTTTCGCCAAAAAAATTATAAAATAGAAACGGATTTAAAGATAACAATATTTCATAATTGTATAGACTGATTTAAAAACTATTTTAAAAGTTGGAAAATTTTAATCTTCAAATTATGTTGTATTGTTATTAAATAGATTTTTAAACTTATCATTAATTATAAATTCTTTAAAATTAGTGATCAAAATTTTAATTATTTTGAATTTAAATTTAAATTTAGTCTCTAATTACTATAGTAATTAATTATTTAAATATAGAAACATTAATTTAGTATTTTCTAGTAACTTATTATTATTTATGCTTCTCAAAACTTTTCAAAACGATATTAATACTATATTTTATAACTCTGAAAAACTCAAAAATTTATCTAATAAAAAATATGAAAAAGATAATATGAAAAAAAATATATTAAATTATATTATATGTCTTACGTCATACACCATGTAACATTTTTTTTCTTCAATTCCTTCGTATTTACTTTTCAATCCAACTAGATCCTAAATATTAATATAACTTTAAACTTTATATAAAATTATATTATCAAAAAAATAAAATGTAGTCTCCTTTCACTTTATCATTACTGTTATTAACTATATTATCACTACACATATAAATACAATAAATTCATATAATGTGACACATCTTATCATGATTAGATATTAGGCATCATTGTATTATTTTAAAATTATTATAAATTAATATTATCAAAAACTAATACCTAATATATACTAGAATGATTAAATCTTAGTTGGTCATGTTTTTAATATCAAGATAACATAAAAATATCTACTATATCAAGTCAAACATACACCACATACCAAGTTAAATATAAGTTTTTCTTAATTTCTTATCACCAGAATTCCTCTCTATAGGACTAGACTACAATAAAGTTGAGAATACCTTTATTAACATGAGTTTCGTGATTGTTATTGTCACCCAATGCATAATACCACCCTAGTTCCATGCAACCACCCAATCAAGGCTACCCATTTACATCTAAACCTTATATACACATAGATCACTCCATATAAGTGTATATAAATGATCTAACGAAAACCATGAAGAGCATATGTCATGCATAAAACATGTCATAAAGCATATATAATTAAATCTAACATTTTATACACAAAATCATCTATAAACATCACATAATCACTATCTCAATATATTGTCGCTTGAGTGAGCTCCTCTTGCTTGAGGCGACTTCATCATCATAAACAAAATAACATTCATTTTGCTTGAGCAACATAACTTGAGCAAAATGTAACCTAAGAGCAAAACCCTTTAGATCTCTCCTCCCTCCAATGACTACCTCATCACTTGACTATAGTTGTTGCTTGAGTGTTATAGCCAATGCTTGAGCGACATCCATTTGTTAGAAGAAGTTCAACAAGACCCATAAACTCCTCCATCACAATAAGACACTTGAACGTTCAACCAATGCTTAAATGCTAGTGACTCATGTCATACATTGGCACACATGGTGTTGTGTACATTGCATATCTCTTAAATTTTCAAAAAGAACGCTTGAGCCACCAAATGTATTATAGTGTCTTGTCCAATACTCTAATGATATGCTTTTAGAGGAGAAAGAATCATATTGATATCTTTTTCGCTTTACAAACCCTCGCTTGAGCTATAAAGCATGTTACTTGAGAAACCAACCCATTGTTAGAGTGATATAAGGTAGTTAGTGTAATTAATAAACATTGCTTAGGCCTCACTTGAGCGATAACTTGTTACATAGCTCGAAAGCAACCCAAACCTAAGAAACAACATTTTCCAACATCTAGCAAGAATTATACCTTTTTTAAAACATTATATGATCACACGAACATAAATACAAAGAAATAATATGATTCCAAACTTCACAATATTATGATACCTTCATCTTTCATATGATTTACACCTCATAACATCCATCATATTGTAAAGAAATAATATTAACTCTCAAAGAAATAATTTTAACTCTCCTTGCTTTGATTGAAACTAGCTTATATCTAATAATTCCTTCATAGTTTTCTCATAAACTAGCTTATATCTAATAATTCCTTCATAGTTTTCTCATAAACTCTATCAACTCAGGAAAGCTTTCAAAAGTTTAGTCATACACTAACAACATCTCCCTTTAACATAAACCCTATAAGAGAAAAATAAAATAACTAAAACTTAGGTAAAACTAATTTTACTTACTAAAATCAAGATTCAATCGATTCATGTACTTCACCATCTCCTTATAGCTTAATCCGATAAAGAATCTACAAATACACAAAAGACTTAACTAAGAAATAAATATCTAACTTCTATATATATGTTATAACTAATTCATTTTAAAATCTAATACTAAAATATTGGATCTTAAAGGGATGCATAATTGAAACATAATCCATTGTAAACCTCCTATTACCATACTAGTGCATGCAAAATGCAATTAATTTTCAATCATATCAACTAGATCGAATTCTTCAAATTCTAAATTTAATTCAAAATCCTATTCATTATACTTTTTCTTTTACATGATTGTAACTTAATAATGTACCCCTTTTTAACTAAACACAATAATTTTTCATTACAACAATTTTATCAATTTTTTCAAAATACGATTTCAATTGGAAAACATTGACTTTCAAATACATCAATTGTATGTCAAATTGCCTACAAGCTCAGTTCCACATTGCTTATGAAATCACTCCAACCTTTATTTAGGTAATTTTTTACACTCTTATTTACTCATTAATTATCTTATGTGTCTTGTAAATTTTTTATTTAAATATTATTAATTAAATAAATGAATTATTTTGATTTAATAAATAGTTATGCAGTTTTTAATATTATGAACCTATGTAAAAAATTAGATGGAGAGGACAGTGCAAACTTGCTTTTATAGAGTAACTGAAACAATGCCTTTATTAAGATTTAGACAATTGGATTTAAGATTTAGAGTTTAAAATTTAAGGTTTGGATTTGTATTTAACCCATCAAATTCAGTGGTCCACATCGTATTTCTATTAATTTTAAAGAAAAAGCCTTTAAATTTGGGAAACAAAGTCATAATTCTTCTAAATTTTAAAGTGTAAAATTAAACAGAAAATGGTTATCTCTAGAAAATATAAAATTGTTTGGAGAAATTCATGGAAAGGGGTATGCATGAACAGAAATATATATAAAGGAGTTATGTTTAACAACTGCATTCCTATCTGAACCTCTAGCCCAGGCCCATTTGTTGTCATCAGATATTTGCTGGGTTTAGAAGTAGTTTGCTGTTGAATGTGCTCTACATATTTAATTCTTTAAATTAAAAAATATGGATTATTGTAAAATTATCCAAAGACAACAGTATACAGGATATAAAATATGTGGCAATGTTCATAGCATTTCCTTTTTAATTTAAAAAAAAAAAGAAAATTTGCTAATTTAATTAGCAGAATTAAATTTAGTAACAATTCATATTATTTTTAAATTATATTTTTGGGTCATTTTAACCTTTTCTGATTTCTTATATATTTTATAATAATTATATATATCAATAGAATACATAATATATGCATTATGATGATAATATACTATATAAAGATAAATTTGGATGGCTGTATTATATAACAAATAGAGGAAGAGAGAAAGGGGATGGTGTAGTGCAAGATGGTTCAAGAATCACCCTTTTTATATTTTGTATACTCAAAGTTTTATTGGCTAACAAAAAGAAGAAGAAGAAGAAGTGTTACAATGTACATTTATATGGTCAACAAATACTGGAATTCATAGTCATAGGGTATCTTTTCAACAATGGTAGAAGCCTTAACAGAATTAGTATTACTGTGGCCTCTAAAGCAATCCACCATTGATTTCCTTAGAGTGCCTGATGTAGGTAACTGGCTACACACCCACTCCACCAAAGATTCTATATCTGCAGCAAAATCAAGCATGTTTATGAGAAGAAGCTCTGGAAATCCTATTCTTTTGGTGCTAGTGGCTAGAATTGAAGCTTGAAGATAGTCTAGTTTTGATTTCTCCAATTCAGTTGTAACTCCATCTGCTGTGTATATCCTCACCTGCATCAAGTGCATATCATTTTCCTAAAATTAGAAGCAATCTTTTAAACCAATTCATAGATGTTATTGAGCAGAAGAACTTACAGCAGGGGAAGAACGAGTTCCACAACACAGAGCAAATGTGACATTAGGATCAACAAACTCAAGTCCATAAAGTTCACGAACAACTGATTCTTTCTCTTCCCACTCACCCTTATGCTGAACCTGAACCCCCACATAGATACATTGTTTAGGAGATGCATCAATTGTAAAAAAGTTAAAGCTTGGTTTGTTTCTGTATTTAAAGGAACAAGAATAAAGTGGCTGATCTTGTTTCATTGTTTACCTCTTTCATGTTAGAGATTTCTCGTTTCCTTAATATGAAATGCTCTATTGCTTGAGCATTTATTAGGTTGCCTCCTACATTGAGGGTTGCCTGCACAGAAGTGACTTCAACATCAAGAAAATGTTTCTTTAATTAAGACATGTTTAGAATTTGTACATGGATTTATAAGCTTTTCAATACAAAAACATAAACATAAACAAGTTTTCTTAGTTAGTTAGTTAGTTGTCATCTCATTTAAATTGGAAAAATTAAAATCTAAAAAAAACAATTAATACTTTTTTGTCCTTAATTATAGCACCTGTCAAGAAACCATGGCAGAGTTCAAGAGGCCAGAGACAGAATAAGTAACATCTATATGAAGATTTTTAATGTACCTTGTTCATCAATGCAAGTAGTTTTTCTGGGGTGGATGGCACTCCATATTGGATGAATCCCTGAAACAAGACAAATACCTTAATCATGGTCCTGATCTATGTCCTATAATTCTCATTCCCCAGATTGGTCATGAACCAAATTCCTAAACAACACTTAATCTGATGTCACTACAACGATAATATGCAGAGAAATTTAAAGAAGAGAAAAGCAGGAAATTTATACTATACATGCATGATACAAGCATTGTACACGTTGATCCAGAATGCTAATTTCTGTTGGTTTGTAAGGCTTTTCAAGTCAACTGTTTGGAGATTGCTCATCAAGATCCTGTAGACCACAATAAACTAACCGTTACTTCAAATTTTGTTCACTTGTCCATGCACCACTTAATTGCCAAGTAGACTTACAAAGTTTTCAACATTTTGATTCTTCTCATAAATGTAGATATCATCCATGCCATACCTTAACTTCCTTAGTAATGGTATAGAGGATGGACTTGAGATAAACTTGGGATCCATGGAGCTGGAAGTGAATATAACCAGGTTCTTGTAAGGACCAATGTCCCTTGGAATGGACTCTTCTGTGTTAAAGATACCATAAGGGTCTTGCTGCCTAAACTCCTTTTGCAACAAGAGGCTTGGTTTTGGGTTTGATCCGGGATCCACCCTGAAGCTTCTTGAGCTTAAAGAAGAGTGCACAGACCGTGAAATGGGCCCTGATTTCTCCAATTCCATTGCTCTTGATGTTCTGAGTAGTCTTACATATATGAAATTCAAACACTTCATGATGCTCTCAGAGAGCTTGTTGGGTTGCCACTTTAGATCATTCTCTTCTGACAGAAGTGGATCCAATAATGATCTAGTTGGGAGATCCAAGTACATCTCTGGATTGCGTTCCCGCAGCTGAAAATAGTAAAGTAATTGCAAGTTAGCAAATTCACACTGTTGACAACAATATCTATGTCAAGTTATACTTGTTCTTTTCAAATTTTGATATTGGTTTATAGTTCACAAAGTCATGTACAGGGATAAAATTTAGTTCTCTTTGTTTTGATTAATTTTATTTTCAGAGACATATTGGTTGATCTTTGCAAGGATCTTCAGGAGATTTTTTCCCTTTACTTTCTTACAGAGAAATCATATATGGTCTGAGATTAGTATATATCCATAGTTTTGGTTCATCTTCTCATGAGATACATACATGGATGGGAAAATTGGCATGCATACCTTGGGTGATGGATGACGTGGGTCACGCATAGGTGAGGGAGGTTTTACTATGCCATTTTTTCTTGGAATTCTTTCTTGAAATTTCACATCTTCTTGGAACTTATTTTCTTTGTGTTCTACAGAAGTTTTCAGAAAACCTGCTTTGTCATTAAGACTGAAGTCATTGAGATTGTAATCACCCTTTATAGCTTTGCTTATGAAATGCAATGCCTTGGTTTCAAATGCCATCCTTTCTTGAACACTTCTGCGAATAGGACTAGGATTTGGAACCGGAGAAGTTGATAAGTGGTTGTTAGAATTGCTCAAATTCCCTTGATTCCACGTTTTAGACTTTGATTCCTTGATCACTTCTTGTTCATGTTTCAAACCAGCTTGGAGTTGGCTTATTTGGCTTTCAAGTCTTGCAATTTCACTCTCTACCATAACTAGCTCTCCTAAGAGTTCTCTTATCTGCACAAATTGCATGATTAATGTTACCAAAGTTTGTAACATGAAAGTCTACTTTCAACATATAAAATTCCAATTGAACTATTCTAAAGTATCTCCACCTCCAAACATATTTCATATATTTTATGTTTATGAAATACTTTAATTCAAATCAACCTTAAAAAATACTAGCAAAAAACTCTTTAATCAATTTTTAAAACTAATAAATTTTGGTTTATCCTATATACTTGAGAATGTGTTATCATCATTCTTCAATCAACAATATATACATCCCCACTTCCTCACTTTCTGCATAAATATCTTTACTCTAAGAATTAATTGGATAACTTCTACCCACCTTAAATGGGCTGCACAACACTGAATTGAGATAAATTGAAACACTCAGGAATTCAGTTGGTGAATCTATAAACCTTGATGGATATACTTAATAAGGAAAAAAAGATTTTTTTTTTTTTCAATTTTAAAGTAGCTAATTAAGAGCCCTATGCAGACATCACAATGGTCTAACTTGCTCTATCTATTGAGCCCATATCCCTACGCGATACTTCCTAAGCACTAACATAAGCCCATAGTACTTACCAAAATGAAATTTTGAATAAAGAAGTCTACCACTCTACCCAGAGAAAGAAAAAATAGAAAATTGTGATTGAGGATATGATTATATTACCTTGGGTGGAAGAAAATTGGGAATTGATATAGCTGACCCATTTGGTCTATTATGAACCATCTCCAGAATCTCATGAAACTTTTCTTCTTGGTCCAACAACCTTTGAAGCATAGCAACCTGTTTATTACACAATAAAAAATCATTTAATTTCTCACCAAGCAGAAATGTCACATATAACATTCCCCAAATTTGTCCCCATTAATTATATACACTTAATCGGTTGAACACCTAAACCATAACACGAACGTGTACAAGTTTTCCCATTTAAGGGTGTGCCTTTGAGGGTATGGTTCTCATTCACTGCTAGTACTGTCCATTGTCACAAATAGTAAACCTATAGTTCGAAAGTTTGTACGAAGTATTGCTATACTTTGACATAATGATGAATCCAGTGGTAGCTTTTTCAAAAGGAGAGCGACACTTTTCATTCCTATATTGATTGACTAGTAAAAGTATCCATTACTATTGCAGACCAACATCTTAGAGATGGTATGCCTAAAACCTATAGAGAGCCATACTCTACCATGATCAAATGAATAGTATATACTTCATTTGGTTATGGGTGGCGTTAAATGGCACATGTTACGTTAACTAACCCCGATAGGTAGATCAAATTCTTGTGCAAATTGCAATTAGTAGCCACGTATACTGAAATGTTTTCATGAAAGAATTCATGTGCAAAAAACTAATTTTGATTATCACTATATGAATTGAATCATCACTCATTGAAACAAGCATGCAGCAGTTGAAGAGATTAAGGCAATTTAAGAGATTAATTAGCTTCTCATCCTCTGTGTGTATGTGTGTGAAGATATACATGGTAATTAGAATTTGCATTCAAAATGTGTGGTGCATATGAATGCAAATACCTCTCTTTCAAGTTCCTCTCTCTTTTGCCGCCCTGTAATTTTCTTTTTCTTCTGCAAAGAAAGAACAAAAAAGGGAAAAGTGTTTTAGAATAGTGTGCACATATTTTTGTTATCTGAAATTCTGAATGCAAACAAATTGCTTTACCAAAGAATACAAAAGAAGCATAACCAAACCAAGAAGAGAGAGAGAGAGAGACACATACAAATAAAACAAACCAACCACATATGTCTTCATCTTAAACACTTAACATACGCCATGTACATTGATTCGATTAATTGTCTTCTATTATGATATTTACATGCAAAACAACACTCTTAGTGATGCATGCCTATACACACGGTACAACTTTCTTATAGTAAACTATATATTATTGGTGACGATATTAGAAGAGTTAAAACCAAAGTTTTATTGATAAACTCTCTGAGATCACAATTTCAGCTACAATACTTAGTTATTAGGATCATTGTGACCATAACGCGATTACAATAACAACTTCAGGTATCGTTTTTGTCTATAAACTATGATCAAGATTGTATTTTGAAACCATGCTTGAGACTATGATTGATGATGGTACTAATGTCAATGAAATGAATAGACTTACAATAATCTCAGAAGGAGAGTGAAGTGATGATGAGAAATCTACTTGAGGGTCCATGGAGGTGCAACCAAGCTTGAAGGCAGGCCAACGTCTGGAAGAGACATTAAAACAACAACGGAGGGAGGGGCTGTGAGGTTCATGGAAGTAGAAGTGTTGTTGGTGAGGGGATGATGACACAATCTTGGGGCCAAAGAAAGAGGTTTTGTGGGTTGATGTAGGAGTAGTTGACGTTGGAGAGTGAATGAGACATAAGGGTATTTTGGTTTTGTAGAGTGTTTGAGAAGATGAGAAGGAGCTTTCAGGAGGAGGGTGTTCATGAAGTTGGTTCAGACACAGAGATAATAACCGTCTTTGTTGAGGTTGTGGATGCTGGTGGGAGTGGGACATCATGCACAGAAGGGTGAAGTTTGGTTTGGTCTCTTGGCGTAGCTTGCAATCCTGGTTTAATTTTTGAGAGTACCTGCTATTGGCTCATTCCCATCCTAAGTTCCTTTCTAATTCCATGACTTTAAGTAAAGCTACCCTTCTCCTTTTTCAGATTTACTTTTTATATTTGTTTTGGTTGGTTCATGCAAAGGTGGCTTTGTAGTTTGTACTTTCTATTCATACACAAACTATCATGGATCAATGTTGACAAATTTTCACAGTTCTCAAAAAACAAAAGTTGGTTCTTTTAGGAGAAAACTCAAGTTAATATATGATTTTTTTTAACAATTTTGTAATATTTAGAAATGGGAAATTAGAGTGTGGTTCCTTGTAAAGAGATTTGATTTATCCCATCCTCCTATATATAGAAAAATAGCTTGTGTTTTGAGGAATAGAAATGGGAAATTAGCGTGTGGTGCCCATGCTTTGTGTCACATACTGTTTACTCTCTTCCAACTGGACCATTCTACCTCTATCTTGTTTCGTCATGCTACTGGCAGAAGGCCATCATATTTATCGAAACTACACTGTCTATCCAGAATACAATAAGAGTCACTAGAATGTCTAAGAGAATTTTAAGATTAGTCTCAATCAAATTTTACTTTGTATTTATCTGCTAAGTTTAGAGGGGGATAATAAGGTGATTATGTACTTATCTGTGTCTTGTCTTGTTCAATCGAGGGGTTCTGTATTTTATATAATGTTTGTCTCTGGATGCTGACATAGTTTTGGAGAACCTGTGGCAGATTTTGATGCACCAACTAAATTAATGCTAATACTGAATGCGTACGATACAAATGCTCTTTTTTGCTGCCTTGTGAAGACAAACTTACTTTTATTTAAAAAATGTTTATGAAGAAGCTAAGCTTAGTCAAGACGCTGGAATGATACACATGGCCTGATGGTCTTAGAAAAGTTAATTCTTTAAAATAAACTACCAACAAAATAGATTTTTAAAACTTTTAATATAATTTTAAAAGATAAAACTTTTAATTTAATTTTTAATATATTTTATTGTTATTTTTTGACGAAGAACATATAAATGGAGTGGTATGGCTTAACTTGGTAGGTACCCACCGAGTTAGCAAATTAACCGGAATGAACCACAAGAGACTGAAAAGTTGAAATACACTCATTATTTTTATTGAGGTAGCAAATCAAAATTAATGAATAATACATATGAAATCCACCCTCTGAATATCCATTAAATGAAGTTATATACATAAGGATGAGCTTAGAATTTAATATAAAGTTCATTCAGTAAATATATAATATCAAAATAAGTAAAATATTTATAGTTACAAGCTAGGAAATAAAATAAAAATATATTTGTGTAAAAAAGTCGAAAAAGACTTACATCTAATATGATAATAAATATTCTGTGTTATGTTAACATTATATCTAATTTGATAATAAATATTTTGTCACCTAACATCTAATGAAACATGGTTATCATAATTAAAGTCTCACATAACATACTTTATATATTTAATGATGATATAATTATGATTAAATATAAATTTAGTTGCTTAGAGATATATGATGACGATATAAACATGTGATATGATAATATTATAACATGATATTAAAATTTTTATTAGTTTATCCTTAAATATTATATATATATATATATATAATTACAATATATTTATAAGTATATTTATGTTATATTCATGATCTAACTAGTAAAAATAGTACTTGATAAAAAAAGCTTTTTAATTAAATATATTGTAAATGCTTATTTATAAATTTTAAAACTATAATATATAACATAATATAAAAATATTAGAAAAATGTCACTTAAATAATTCATTAAAAAAGGTAATCATATTTATCATTATCAATGGAAATAACTTGTGTATCTATTTTTTATGATAATAAACAATATTTATATTAAAAAATAATTATTAAAATTAAAAGCACTTATTAAAATTTATACTAAAGTTTAAAAAATTGTATACAAAATATTATTATAAATTTTTTATTAACTTTTATAATATTATAATTACATAATAGAAACTTGTACTTGTATATTATCTGAATAGTTTCTTACCAATTATTAAATTATGTTTATAAGAGTAAAAAAAATTAAAAGATATATATACACAAAAAAAAAGTTATTATAGATTTACACATAAAAATTATTCCTCTAAAATAAAAACTTACATGTGACTCTTTTTCTTTTCTTTTTTTCCTAATCAATTCAAGATTTAATTCTCACTGGTCTATCATTCTGGACGAACTTGCATAGGCTAAACGTAAACAACCATGACCACCCCTGTCTCATACACCTCCCTCCCTCTGTTGTTCCCTCCTACCTAAATCCCAAAACTTTACTTTTCTCTATACACAATTTACACATCAACCCAATTCTTATTTTGATTATACCCTCATTATAGCAATAAATGTATCATCAAAACTTTATATACATCCTTAAAAAAGTTCATATCAATAATTTCTCTAAAACAAAAATTGACTTGGTAATGAAAGAGAATAGCAAAAAGATGTTGAACATTTATACTAAGGTTAGTAGCTCTAATTTTTTAAATCGATGAGTGGCCAACATGTTACATTCTTGTAAGTTTAAGATGTCAGTACAATCTTCTCTTTCTTGTTTGATGAAGTGGGTTATAATGGGTTCACAGCTCCATACTAAAAGTTTTTCTATATAGTACGTATTAGCAGTTTATATTACCACCAACCATTCAAGAAACCTTACTTGGAAGATAGAACAATTAGAAACTATACAAATTAAATGATAATGTCACCACTAACAAAATGATGGAGTCATGAATGATAATGTTAAACTAAAAATTGTTGAAGCTTAGTCTTTATGCACAACTTGCTCAATAGCAAGTACAACGCAATGTTATCCACACCTAAGACTTCTAAAACTTGTCAAGAACTAGCTCTAGCAAACTTTTTGCTTACCAAGATAACTAATGTGATGTTACTTTACATAGTTGTCGGGCACAGACCACATTTTGTACCACCAATAACATCTTTAATTCGCCCAAGATGAAACTAGAGGGATTGGAGTGTTGAAATCATTTCTTTTGGAAGGTTATCATGCAGAAAAACGCAAGCATGCGACTGATTATTCCCGTCACGATGAGAAGGCCTAAGCATTGGTACCAATGTTTAAGATCATAGCCAGAAGAATAAAGAGCCCCACATCGACTTATTAACCAAACTCCAGCATATCTGCATGGGAGAAACTCGTCTTAAAATTAGCATATGGAAAAAAACAAGAGAAATAAACAAGTAGTCATAAGTCAAACCTTTTAGCATTTGATATTACAAATGCTTCAAGAGCCCACTTAGTGTAGCACAAATCTGATAAATATTTAACATATTTGCTATCATCTTCATTCTGATAGGTTGCTACGAGAGTCAAAACTACAGGGAGTAACACTGACCACTGCATAATACAACAAATTACTTGTAATAATAACTAAACTAAGACAAAGCAAAATCACCTTCAATGGAAAGAGATTTAAATGCTTACCAGTTGGGCTGGACCTGGCTGTAAAAAAATTGCTAACACATAAGCTATGCCAGTGACACAATAGACTAAACATAGTAGAACAATGTAGTTATCTGTGACTGATGATCTTGGATTGTTGAAGAAATAGAACATGGAAAGGTAAACTAGTGGCTTGATAATTGTGCTAAAATGGTCAACAGTATCCTTTGATAGAAAGTAAGCCAAACTACTCATGCCTGAAGAACTTTCCCTCCAATAGTGCAACTTATCCAATGAGAATGATCTCAAAGCCGCAATCTTAGAAAGGAGTGCTGCAAGTAAAGTATTAGTTACATGACAAAGTAGGTAACCTGATATCAATAATAACAACAACAAATTGCTAGCAATACACTCATTTCAACGCACTTATTTCATTAGAAATCACTTTATGACATGGACCCCCGTTCATATTTAGTGAGTCACACATTATTTTGTGATTTCCAATAAATTTCAATCAAGGAGGAAGGTTTTTTCAAAAGTGTGTGTTAAAGAGTGTATTACTAACACCTTTGACGTTAAGAAATTCATATGAAACTTACATACTGCTATTACAGTGTATGTGTATCCAGTTGATCCAAATGATTCGTCACTCACTTTGGCAAGTGTACCTAAGCAAAGGCCAGCTAGTAGCAAAATCAAGAAATCCACAGCCTGTGTTCTAGCTTCTCTTAGTCTTTGCTTACCAACTCTGCAATGAACCAACAGCAAATAAAAAAAATTGAAAACTGATTGAAATATTCTCTCCCTTTTGTAAATTAATTACCTTCCAAGAAAGTATTTGTATTGGTTGAACACTCCTGGTGTAATCCTATTGGAGAGATCATGTGAAGCTAAGAAGTTAATGTGAAGGATATCCTTCTTCATCTCAACATTGCACTTCACATCCTGCCAAAGTTCTCCAGCAAACGAAGGTGCATCATCATCCTGTCCAGCAGTTGCTGCTCCACGTGATGACCCTTCACCACTAGGGGCTGCCATTCCTTCAACACTCTGTAGCATATCCATTGGCACGGGGTACCCATTATGAAGCATCCATCTTACAGGTAGTTGTTTATAGGTCACTCCTAAGCTTGGGCTTAATTTTACTATTCCTTCTAAAATGTCAATGAAGTAATCTGGAGGGTTGACTCGATCAGGGACGTTAATGCCCATGCTTGAGAAATACTCTTCCACTTTGTTCACTGGTCCATGATACACTGTAAGACCTCCTTTTGCAAGTAGTATAAAATCGTCAAACATCTTGAACAAGGTGTAACTGGTGACCCACATGCACAAAAGGGCATTAGACTAGTAAGTTTCCATCACTCTAGTTCATGAAATTTTCTAAACCCTTATTCAGTTCTAAGCTTTCCAAAATGTCATTTGCCTTCTGTCTTTTTATACTAAATTTTTGATTTATATTAAGGAGAAAAGTGAATGACTTTTTTGCTTTCATGGATTTAAAGAGGGTTTAGAAAAGTGGAGATTGAAGTAACCAAAGTCTTACAATTCCAAGGGACTAATTTTGATTTGTGAAGAAAAATAGTGAAAATTACCTAGGTTGGTGAAGGACCATACATATGTTTACACCTTCAAGAGCTTCACGTCTAAGTGCTCTAAGAAGTAATTGAGAAGATGAGCTATCCAAACCAGATGTGGGTTCATCCAAAATTAGAAGGGAAGGTTCCATGACCATTTCCAATCCAACGTTTACTCTTTTCCTTTGACCTCCAGAGATTCCTCGTTTCTCCACTGTACCGACCAAAGAATCTCGTATTGCCTGTAGACCTAATGACTCAATGACTCTTTCAACCACCAACACCTTTTCTTCTTTTGGTAGATCAGCAGAGAGTCTACAATGACATACAAATATTGTGAAAAAGGAAGAAGCGAAAACCTGATAGTAAGAAAACGTACTGAATATACTCACAAACGTTTTAACAACAGAACTTGAGAAAAAATGTAACTAAATAATTAACCTAAACATGTTATAAAACGTACTTGCTTAACATAAAAAGTCGTGTTAGAGAACAAATGTTTAACATTTTATAATATACCTGCATCTTGCACTGAACCATAGATTCTCCTCCACTGTCAAATTTCCATGCACAATGTCATCTTGTGGCACAAACCCAATGATTTTCTTGTATGACCTGATAGAAGATTCCTGACCATTTACATGAACTTGCCCAGTTGTGTGACATCCAGTTGCTTTTCCAGTTAAAGCAGAAAGAAATGTTGTCTTGCCAGCCCCAGATGGGCCCATGACTGCTGAAACTCTACCAGGATACAGTTTACCAGTCACACATCTCAATAAATGTTTGTTTTTCCCTTTCAAAGTGAGGGTTAAATCTTTAAAAGCAACCTCAATGGTAGGTCTCTTCCTAATCTCAATGTCACTAGCCATTGAAATTACTCCAGAAAAGGTTAAGTTTTTGTTTTGTTCTGCTAAAGCCTTTTCTTTCTCAATCTGACCATATGCATACTTGAAAATTTGACTTTGAGTATGTAATTGTTTGCCCCTTGGTGCTTGCTTTTTGACATTTTTGTCTCCTATCTGAAGATTAAACCCCTCCGGATTATCGGGATTTTCCTCAATATCATTTATTATTTTCGAGAGATTGTTTTTGTCCTTTTTCTTGCCTTTTCCACTTGGTGGTAGAGAAGAATCTGAATGTTTGGAACCAAAACCTTTCAAATCTGTCTTCTTTGAAGTTTTGCGTGAAAATGTACGTGATAGTTGCGATTGTAGTCCTACTGCATGCTTTTTAGCAATATCTT
>Ga0099824_1004262_pt1 | contig 20639 bp, 9 predicted proteins | sample SiratrowhiteBW_FD_76837 | JGI IMG/M metagenome (GOLD analysis project Ga0099824, IMG submission 76837) | Root nodule microbial communities of legume samples collected from California, USA - Siratro white BW | ecosystem: Host-associated > Plants > Roots > Nodule | place: USA: California... | reverse complement strand
TTTATAAAAAATTTAATAAAATATTAAAGTTTATTTTTTCTAGTTGTTATTTTTTATACACATACCAACTTAGGGGTTTTTTTTTTTTTTTCTTTGGGATACAAAGCACATGATTGTTTCATCACGTAGTAAAGATCCAAATTCAAAAACCTATGCCAAAAGGCTGTACTCAGATCCTAGCAAGATGAGGAAAGTACATTGAGATATTGAGAATCTACCATGACTTCAGCAATGGAATAGTTTTTTTGTCTCATTTGAGCAATTTCTCATATATCAAGCAATATGAATTGGCCTAAGTACTCACCTGCACTGTGAGCCATATGCATTAATTACAAATTTGTAGTATTTATATCCATCAATGTTTATTCAACATCAAGCTATGAACAAACATATACCGGCTATGTTAATCCCAAAATGTCATGGGAAAAAATCACTATATTACTTTTCTTCTCAACCTCTCTCTAATTAACTAATTGACCATCTTTAAAAGAAGAGAAGATAAAAGAAAAGAAATCTAGGTAGTTAAAAGAGTTCAGAGTATCTTTGAAAATCCAGAAAGTACAAACAACCATCAACATGAACCCTAAATACAGAATTTCACTGCCATCACCACCACCAAGGAAATAAAGGAAGACACTAATAGTAAAGAAAATCCAATAGATAAATTTAACAGAAAAAAAAGGGTGTATTACAATTCCAATGTAATGGTGGCTCAGACACCGAAGCACCAATCGGATCCTGAAATTACGAATGCATTGCACCGAGCCACGCAAAACAAATCCTGTCTCTCAAAACCCTAACAGTCATACAATTAAGATTTCGCACCATAAAGCATATTCAATTTCACGCAGTGGCAGAAGAAAAGTAAAATAATCATAAAATATCTCATATTCTTTGTTTTATCCAAGAAAAAAACAAGGGGAAAATAATGAGGTAGCAGTTGTATATATGCCAGAGTAAGAACCAGATAAGAGAAGAAGTATAGCATGAATTCATTCTTACTAGTTACACTTTCCTTCTGTATATCCATTACAAACAATAGAAGAAAATCCAAGACAGCAAACACATAATTAAAGACAAAAAATTAGAGAAGGAACTAGGGTTCATGCGGCCAACAACTACTAGGTGAAACTGCCACATGATCTGATCTCTCCTCAACCAAGTGAGGGAAGTTAAGATCATGCTGGCAGCTTCAACCGGTAGTGGTGCATGATGGTAGGTAGTTACTGGAAAGAAAAAGAAGAAGAAGGGTTGCAAAAGGTGATGATGATGATGAGATTGGGAATTGAAGAGAGTTTTTAACTGCTGCCTTTGGTAGCTAGGGTTTGGATGGAGAAGATAGGAAGAGCCACTATTATATATAGCAGCGATCAGGGGGAATTAAGAAAGAACACTCCTGTGAAAAACTGAAGGGTTCCTTCTTCTTTTCATCCTCTTTTTCTTTTCTTTATAATTTTTTGGCCTCACCCTTTGTTTTAACTTTTAATATTTGTTATCTATAAGTAATGGAATATTAGGGGGATGTAAAGCTATTGGAGAAAATATTAAAATGAAAACAAATTAAAAGAGGTAAAAAGTGGTCCCTAGTGATGCAAATTGAATATTGTCACGCCAACACTAGCACCATGCAGTTTGCAGACAAGATAGCGAGTGTTTTCTATATATATTACAAGTGCATTAATAACTTTTGGGCTGCGTACTAAGGAAGTGAGGAACCCTTTCACACAGAGAGAGTCTCTCTCTATCTCTTAATGTGACTGAGAGAAGGAAAGCAGTGAAGATGAGCCAAAAGAAAAGGGTGCGTATATGAGGGGACCATTTGCATGGCTACATAGGCATTTGCATTAGTTCACACATCATGCATCAGGAAGAAGAAAAAAAGCATCTCAACCAAATTAAAATTAAGGATCTCTTTTTTTCTCTTTTGCAAATTTGCCATTTGTCGAATACTTGCTTGTGCTGCATCTGGTAGGTGCCAGCTGCATATATACCACATACTGGAAACGTTTGATACTGGTGATTAGGAAAATGACTCATTAGTTATAAAATTAATGCTATCTGGAACCCTTTTTCTTCTTATAGATAGTGCTAGTGACATGATGGATCTAAAGTATTTATGTCATTATCTATTTTATAGCTTATGTGTTTAAATGTACCATTATTTTATTTTTATAGTGGCTGGTAAGAGTTGAAAAAGGAAGAAGAAGATGTAATTACAGTCTGTACCGGTCGTTTTCCCTTTGCTACCATTTATTTAACATCAGCCAGATACTAAAAAATTCCTACCACATTCATTAATGCCATTTTTATTGAAAAGCATTAATTCAGCTGTACTAGTAATTCGGGATTAGTATTTCACTACACCGATACAATTTTGTAAACATTAAATAATAATAATATTACTCCTTTTCCTGATATTTTTTTTAGATGTCTAAAATTAATACACATGAATTAAATATGTAATAAAAGTAAATATTTTATATTTTGACTAAAAATTTCTTATTTGATGTATTGATTCTTTGTGCCTACACCACTAATAGCAGGTATTGAATAAAGATATATTTGAGAGAGAAAAATATTAATTACATTTTAAAATTATAAAACATCAGTTATTTTAGAATAAAAAAAACATCTAAAAGTATGAGAAGTGACATTTATATAAGGATTTTTTTGTAAACATTAATTTTTTCTCATAAAATAATTATGAAGTTTCTTACTTTATCCTTTTTATTTATATTGTATAATATAAGTAGATATTAGTCGTTTTCATTTTATTTTTATGATAAATGTATAAATTAATTTAAAACTACGTGAGCAAGTAAAAATATAATTGAGGAAAATAATTTTATGTTATCTTTTATTTTCAAAACAGAAATAAATAGAAGACATTTTTTTTTAAAAAAAATATTCAAAAAGAAGCAGATTTTATATATTCTAAAATTTCATATAAGGTAAAAATCTGTGTCGTACACTTACATTAAGTTTACAATATATACTTTTTCAAGTATTTCCTATTATATTAACTAATTTTGTAAAAGTATATGTTATTGCAAATTTTCTAAGCTATTCTAATTCATATAAATTAATCATTTATGTATATCATAAAATATGTAAGTAGCATTATTTATACACATATATATTCTAAAGTAATATAAGCTTTTAAATGCTTAAATCATCAAGACATGAACTTATTACATGCATCTTAAAGGAATAAAGCTTACCTAAATTTGTGTAATGGATTGTTTGATTGGTTTTTGGTGAAGGAACAGAAAGCACGTGTAAGTGTATGTGGCAAGAATATATAGTTTCTGATCAAGTCTTAAAGATTCTTAGATATATACCGAATAAGTATTGTGTATTTTATTTGGACTAGGTATTTTATATGGGTACTTTATATGTGGAGGTGGCGGCTATGATCAATTTTGTGAAATCAGAATGGTGCAAGGAGGACCCAAAGTGTTAATAAGAGAATATAGGAAAATTAAAGAGGGAGAGAATCACATTACACAAATGGTTTATTTTATACCTGTTACTTTTTTTTAAACCTTTAAGTGCAATTATACTCTCTTCATCATTTTAAAGAATTTAAAAAGCAGCTAGCTTTTTCAAAAGAAATTCATGTGATTGCAATATGTCAACCTCCAACCTTTTCAATTTTTTTTATGATTATATAATTTTCTAATAACTTCGAAATATAATTGGGAAACAAATATGATTAAGATCATTTAAAAACTAATCAAGAACTGAAGTTTGTAAGAAGTTTGCAATACTGATAACAACATGAATAGCCTAACCATTTTTGTTTAAAACAAGTTAGACATGCATGGATACCCATTTTAAAAACATTGATGAGTAATAGCATTGTTTTATTCTCTGCCTATAAAGATTAATTATAGCAATGATGGGTGTAGTTAATGTGTTATGATAGGGTTGTAGACAGGAATTATGGGGCTATAAAAATGCCTGGATTTTATTCTGATTATTGTCTTTGGATGTTCATCTTCTATTGGTCACCAAATTAAAGGTAATGTTAGTATCTTGAAAATTAAACATGATGCATTATCTGCTACTTGTCTATGTTTCAATGCACAATTCATCACTGACTCAGCTTAGGTACCATGATGCCGCATCTCATTAATTTACTAACAAATATTCACTTCATCCAACACACAGTTGGGTTAAAAGGTTTCAATGATAATGTTAAAAACTGCATTCAATTCTTCACACAAGGGAATTCTATGCCTTCTATAGGCATGCAACAGCAGCATTATACTCGAATATATGCACACAAAAGCATTTACTTTACAAAAATTAAGATCTAATTTTACTTGTTATTAGTTTAAGTTTAAGCTTAATTGTTTATTCTTAAATCTTACAACAACAATATAGTAATCATTTTTATTCTTATTATACTTCAAAAATTAGTGTGAGTATATTGTCCAATCTAAAACTTACCAAACGTACAATTTTGCTAGATTTAGAGTAGGTTTAAAAAAAAAAATTCAACTGACATATATATCTTATTTGATGTATTTGACAAATGAACTTATCTAATTGATATGTCATTTGTATATGCTGTTTACGATAGAGTTTTCATCATTTTACTTCAAATCAATCATTCTAACTCAGTAAACTAATTTAACTATATTATTCTTTTCATATACCAAAAACATTTTCTATAAAAGAAATAATAATCGAACATGATAAAACACGGTAAAATTCTCATCTAAATATTTAATGCAACTACTTATTTAAAACTTGAGTTTGAAACAATTTATTAAACTAGAAGAATTTTACATAATTTGATCACCTACAATTTGGCATTACTGAATTTCAAATAAAGTGTACCCTTTCAAGTATTAAATCTTTATATTAGTTCCCAGTTAAATTATAATCTATTGTTATCAAGCATGACCATCAACTGATCAGGTTGTTAAATTTCTTTATAAGTAATAGTTAATGTGATCTTGTTAGAAAGAAAAAGTTGGAACTTGATTGAAGTAAGAGTTGCATTAAAGAGAAAGATATATATAAAAGAGCTATAATTATCCATTAAATTAATAATTAAAATCATCAAGAAGTATATCTGTATTTCAAAAAAATATTAAACTAAAAGACACCCTTTTAATATTTTTCTTTAGCATTAAGGGTGATAACTCTACTTGTTGAAATCTAATCATAAAACAACCATTGTTGAAATCTAATAATAAAACAACCTTGATGAGAGAGAGAAATAAAAAGTGTAAAATAATACCTTTGTATGCATATTTTTCAAAGTCACTTGTTATCATTCTATGCCAATGACATTGTAATACACTGTCGTTCATACTACTATATATATTCAATCTCTGGAAATTTCAAGTTTTTTTTCTATTCAAATATCAAAAACAAGAATGGTGAATTTTTTTTTCCAGAAGATGTATCTCCGATGAAACAATTCCTAAAAGATAAGAGTAGAATAAATAAATACTGCAAGTATTTTGTAATTAAAGTCATGTAGCTTGATTTACTAATAATTTGTGTGTGTCCGTGCACACTGCAAATAAAATAAAGAAAAAGAAGAAGCTATAATCACCAAAACATAAACACATGATGCTTCTAGTGATTTCAAATTCTAATTTTAAGTATATAACTAGATCAAATATTTAAAAGAATTTGGATTGTTGATTTTGTTAGTGATCTTAGATAATTCAATCAAGATTATATTTCATAAAAGATATTTATATTCTAAAGAAAATTCAAAAATCATAGAAGGGATTCATTGAATGCCCTATTGCAAGTTTCTATTTAACAGATTTGTTTGCTACATTCATATATGTTCAGAGACTAAAATCTCACCACAAGAAAAAAATTATTTTAAGACTAATATTTAGTTACCAAATGAAATGATTGCTAATTGTGATCAAAATAGTCACCAAATTAAATTTTGATTGTTAAATAACTACAAAATAGAAGTAATGATTGAATTTAGTGACCAATTAAGTTAAATAATTGATATCTAACATTAGATACCAAAATTTTAGTGACCTATATCATTAGATTCTAAATTGGTATCTAATTAAATTAGAGACTAATTTAGAATCTAATAGTATAGGTCACTAAAACTTTCATTTTTTTTTATCCTTTTGAATTTTCTTTTTACCGTGGTATCAACATGGCACTGTGTCGGGATATCTTATCCATTTCTCTGAGAAAATAGATATTCCCGGAAAAGATTTTTAATTGAATCTTTTTTTTTCTTCTCCAATCGGACCAACCCGCTTATGGTAGCTAACGTTAGATGTCAATTATTTGACTTAATTGGTTATTAAATTCAATCATTATTTCTATCTTATAGTTATTTAGCAACCAAAATCTAATTTGGTGACTATTCTGATCACAATTAGTAATCATTTCATTTTATAGCTAAAAATTAATCTTTAAATATTTTTTCTTGTAGTGTGCTTAAGGTTTCTATTAAAAGACTTTCCTTTTAATTTCTATAAAAAATGGTTTTGAATATTTCTAATATTTATTGTTAGATCAACACGTTAAGGATACTTGTTTTTGTTTTATGTCTTGTAAAATACAGTCCTTTTAGTAGAAAATATAATATTTTTAGTGTACTTTTTACTTTCTTATAAAATATAGTAACTTTTGTTTCTATTATTGTTACAACAAGCAAAAAAAAAAAGTGGAGTCGAATATTAAATAAAGAAATTACAAAAAAAACACTATTTAAAAACGTAAAACATATTTAAACTTTTTTGTTAAATTTCTTTTAGTGTCAGATCGTTTTATAAAATTATTTATCAACGTCACATAAATATTGTATATTACGTAAACATTTCTTATCTGGCGCTAATAAGTAAGTTCTTATTTTTTTTATTTATGAAATCAATTATTAAGATGTGTATTATGAACATAATCCTCATACTATTTTACTTGTGTTTGATATCATCCTGTATATTATCATATAATTGTAATTATTTTGTTTCCTAGATATACTCTTTTTTGCATGTAATTTTATTCAAGACACACTCAAATACTAATATGGATATAACTTTTATAGGATCAAACATTGTCACTGGTAAGATATAATTTCTATTCTTGTCAAGAAAAATAATATATATGTACTAATACATTTTTTTTCTGTCATTTCATAAAAACTTACTGTGTATGATAAGCTTGTTAATTTTGATAATAACTAATTTAAAAGTTAAATTAAAACTTGTTTTTTGTTTCTCGTTAGTGGTATATATCAATTAGACTTTATTATTTACTAATGTAGACTTGAATGAATAATACTATAATTACTTTAAATTTGAGGATTTGACAATTATATTATTATATTTAAAATTATACATATATTTTATATATTGGAATCGATATATCTTCTATGAAAATAATCTTATTTGGGTTGAATAAAATTATTATGAACAGTAAAAATGTTCATTTGATTACCAGCATATTATACATATGAAAAAACTGAAATGCCTCACATATTTTTTTATCAGAAAAAAATAAAATAAATAAGAATCCATCTACATGCTTTCAATTAATTCCCGAGTGTTTAAAACTCAATTCCCACTTTTTTTCTAAAAGGGGAAATATATCTGAAAATGTTTACTCTATTTTTTTGTTATATCCCGTTGGGTCGAGGCACACTAGCTTGGAATATATTGTGAAGCTAGGCCTGCACATATCCCAAGTTAAACTTTAGGATGCATGACAATGCTTTTTATTTTAAATATGGAGCATGTGGCAACTGCCCTACAAACCTTTTTAACTTTTATTAATATAATGTAATTGTAAATTATTTCTATAATTTCAAATATACTAAAACATCAATTAATTAACATTTCCATAATTAAAGTTATTATACGAATGGGATACGGAGAGACAGAAAAATAGTGTTATTATCATAATTTTTTTTTCCTTCCAACAGATAAGAGTAAAAACGATTGACAAGTTATTCGTAATCACGATACTCGATTAGTTAGTAACTGAACGTGGTCGTCTCCCTTTAAACTTTAAACTTATAATATTTTATGTATTTAAAGAAAATAGTGTATGGTTATTAGAAATAAGAGACCACCATAGCTAACTACTATCTGTTGATGATTGAATAAGTGTTGTCAAATTAATTCAAGGGTCATATACAATAACTCCTCGTATCAAGAAAAACAATAGCTGAGATGTATGCAAAATTTAAAATGTTTAGAGGGGGGAAAAGTTAAGTTGACTGTGGTGTGATTTAAATAGAAAATACAAATAGGAATACAAAATGTGGGCTTTTATTTTTATTTTTATGAAAAGGGGGAATATAATGTTGCCATAGATGACAGCACATATTTAATTGTGCCAGTAAAGTATTGGGTTACGAAAGTTAGATTTGTGTGCCAAAATTGTAATTGTTGCCTATAATGGAAAAATTACTATTAAGTCTCAACATCATGGTCCACAATGTATATATGCCCCAAGCTTGCAACAAAACAGGCTGGCTCGAAGCCAGAGGGCAGAGGTGGTCCGCATTTGATTTGCAGAAAGCATGTTCCATTTGGTTATTTGGGGTCTCAATCTCTTCAGTTATACCAATGTAGCAAAACTGCCAACCAAGTCAGCAGGTAAAAAATAGAGACAAGAAAAAGAAAAGGAATAGGTACCATCACCACCCCAGGTAAAGAAAGCTTAGCAGCATCTAAAGCCAAAAAGATATTTCCATTCTTCGCTTTCATTGAATTTTCTGTCACATAAGCAGTCTACTCAATACTGCTTTCTAAAAATATTGTCACAGGTCATTTTTCTCTGCAGTTGTCACAAAACATCGATGCTTGATGACACAAGGTCAAAATTAATGTGTAAACAAACTAAACTGGCATTGTCACAAGTAAATTTTTCAAAATGGGGTTTGCTGGGTGCTCAGATTAGTTCAAGGATTCTTGCTGAGTGTTAAGGGCCCTCCTAGAAATGAGCTTTCGGTTGTGTTGTGTCCACAATCCACTGGCAAGGATGGAGGAGTGTTTTGGGATTTCGTTCCCTAAGAACCCTACATACATATAGGTGGATGATTTTTTTAATGAGTGATTCTGGTCTTTGTTAAGGATATGGCAGATGTGGGAGAGATATATAACTATTAAGTACAAGAATCTTGTGAGTAGAGTGGTCCAGAGTTGCTGCTACTGTTTACTGCATGCACTCTTTGTATTAGGATGCAAAGACCACTCAATTTTTCCAGTCCCAGACTCAACTTTAGGTGCTCACAGAAAAGGGAACATAAAGAACAGCTGAGGGATGAAGCATCTGCAACCCCATTAAACAATATTAACTAAATGGAGTACAAGCTGTTCAGAGGTGGGTGTCATTCTGCCATGCTGCAGATGAGTGTCCAATGCAATGCACCTCTTTATTAATAACTAATTGCTATTAGTTAGAGGAAAAGGACGCCGACTTTTGCTTTTGGTAAATAATTTAAGGGTTATTATTATGACACCAAATGCTGCATGTGAAACCAGGTAAAAATACAAGATAGATTGAAACATTAGTTTTGAGAGGTAATAATCATTCGTTGTCGTTACCTGCTAACAACCATTTAGTCTGTCACGAGACAATATAGCCCATATCGTTGCTGATTTATGACATTCCTGCCTCCAGTCAAGTCTAAGGAAGCAAGAAAACAGATTAGAAAAACAAACCAATCAAATTCATTTGAAATTCTCCAGCATTTGAAATCAACAATTTGATTTGGGATACAGTAACCTTTCTTTGTTACAATAACAATTTTTGTTACGATTCTATCATGTTAACCAAAACTTATTAGAAACTATTAAATCATAAATAAAACTCAATTTTAAAAAATAAGACCCATAAAATTTATAATTATTAATAAATTTCAACTTTGTAAGCATTTGTCATCAACTTGTCCCAGGTAAATGGTTTGCCAACACTATCTTTGTATTTCCCTGCATTTTTACAGCTTACGGATCTTGATCTAAGCAAAATAGGGTTCACGGTTCTTGGAAACAGCCGAATAAGCAATCATGCAACCCTCCAAATCACTTACCATCAAATTATTTAAAGAAATAGAAACCCATGCCTAGCTTGATAGTACCAAAATTGGTCAAAAAATAATAGGCTCCTATAAAATAGCACAGAATTCAAAAGGCATCAATAAATTAATCCGAGAATTCAATTCAATGGCATCAATAAAAATCAGATACAATTGAGGAATGGTTGGAAGTCATGCTCATCTCAACGTTTACCATCCTAAAGATCTCAAATCAGACTACATGAGAGCCGCATGGATCCAACCCCTTGAAAATGTACAAACGATACAACTCACGGAAGAGACTTATACCTCATACAATACAAGTAACAAAATTATTCTTGCATAAACCCTAGTACACTTTATGAAGAAAAGGAATAATAATATATTTCGCTAGGACAAGGCCACCAGAGTAACCCATCTAAACCTTCCTATAATATTAAACTTGTAATCGATCTTTGTGTGTGTGTGCAAGCAGCATTTTATGGATTTCTTCAGCTGTAGGACGCTTGTTAGGATTTTCCTCTACGCACTTGTGAAACAGATCAACAAGGAATTTCAACATGTCTACCTCAACATCTGATTTTTCTAGCTCTTCACCGGATGGAATCATTGAGGGTTCATTCGTTGAACTCAATGCTTCCAGCTCATCAGTTAATTGTGGTCGTTTACCCATCTGCATTGACCATTGTAGTAAAATTTATTAAAATTGGCAAATTGAAGTTGCACATAAACCAGATGGTACAAGAACAGCCCCTGGTGGTACAGAAAGGAACAAATGATGACCACACCTGCAGACTATCAAGGAACTGTGAATCAGAAAGCCCAGAATATGGAATTTGCAAAGTAAGCATCTCCAAAAGTAAACATCCAAACGACCATATGTCAGCTTCCTGTCACAAGAAGAAGAAAAGATAAATTACAACCCAAGATACTATTTGTGGTTGCTGAGCAACTTTTTTTTTTTTCACTATACATATATTTTTAACTCATGAAGCCACATGTGCACTTGCACCTCTAACCACAACAAAAGGGTGAAATGGAACATCAAACTTGTCCTTGCTAGGAAGGGGGATATCGCACAATTTTCATAAACAAACTGAAAATTTTCCAAGGCAACAGGCAAGAAATTTCCTAAAATAACTGGTCACCGTTTATGCTTTGTCCCATGTAATTCAAATCTCTTCTCCACATTATGAATTGCACGAAGTGTCCATCCAAATTAGTGACTTACTTTCCTAAGGAACACATTCTAAATTATGAATTGGAACATCCAATAATACATTTTTTATAAAGGTCGTACGAAAAAGATGTCTAGCCCCACGCGAGTTCCCAGGGAAAACAAAAATGATGGTATCATACAATGATAACACAATTCTCTTAATGTTCCCATCACAATAATAGCCTAAAACACAACACATCACATGTAAAACTAATTTAATAGTTTTTATTTTCTCTTAGAATTAGTTTTTATTCAATAATAGAATTCCTAATATTCATTTTATGAATAGGATTTAGTTTTGTTAAATAGTTGTTTATTTGTTGTTAAGCTTTTATAAAGCTACTTTAGGCCAAGAGTCATAGGATGTAGCCTATTGTCTTTTCGATATACTTGCACTCACGCTTTTTTCATAAAAACATAATACATCAACTTAGACAACTCTCACTGAGTTTTGATCATTCTCCAAATTATCAAAGCAGATCAATCCTGTTTCGATTGTCATTGTCAGCTGACAATACTTTCTCTCTGGTGGCCAAGACTGCTATTACCCATATTTTCTTTGCCATGGCAACCATTTGTCATTAGCATCTTCATCAATTGGATATTAAATATGTTTTTCTTCATGGTGATCTAGAGAAAGAAGTCTACATGGAGCAACCTCCTGGCTTTGTTGCTCAATGGGAGTCTAGTCTAGTTTGTAGATTGTGTCTCTTTCTATGGTCTCAACCAATTTCCATGTGCTTGCTTTGGAACATTCAACCACACTGTTCAAACTTTTGAAACGTAGTGCGATAGATCATTCAATTTTCTATTATCATACCTCCCTTGCATGATATATTCATTATAGGGAATGATGCCACTAGAATTTTTCAGCTAAAGGAATACTTATGCAATCATTTTTAGACCAAGGATCTTGGAAGTCTCAACTACTTTTTGGGCATTGAAATAGTCCAATCAAATGAAAAGTGTTGTAATTTCTTAAAGGAAATATACTCTAGATATCCTAAAAGAGACAAATATGATTGATTGTAGACCGCTGAACAATCCTATGGATCCAAATCAGAAATTAATGGTAGAATAGGTGAAGCTTTTTCTGATCCAGAAAGATATACAAGACTAGTTGGAAAACTTATTTATCTTACTATTACTAGATAAAATTTGCCTTTTGCAAATTGGTGTTGTAGGGAATAACCAAATCTCTACGTATTGTGATGTTAATTGGGCACGTTCTCCTATGGACGTATGCTTTACTACATAATATTGTGTTTTCATTGGACGAAATATTATTTCTTAGAAAAGCCAAAATCAAAATGTAGTTGCTTGATCATCGGTTGAAGCTAAGTATAGGACAATGGCATCTCTCACTTGCGAGCTTGTGTGGGTAAAACAGTTCCTCCAAGAATTAGATTTTTGTACATGATTATCAAACAACCATTCATATTGCCTTCAATCCAGTGTTTCACGAGAGAACCAAACTCAGTAGTCAATTGTCATTTTGTCAAGGGAGAAATTGCTGTCCACGAATCTTAGTACTGCATTTCTCAACTCTAAGGACCAGCTTGCGCACATTCTCACTCAGTTATATATTTCAAGCTTAGTGCATACAATTTATATGCTCTAGCTAGAGGGGAAGAGTTAAATAGTAGTATATTATTTTTTCGGACAACCTTTATAAAGTTACTTTTTGGGTGCACCTAGCTTTAGGATCAGAGTTATAGGTTGTAGCCTCATGTCTTTATATCTATATATGTACTCACTCTTTTTTATAAATACATAATATATCAGCTGAGACAACTCTCACTGACTTTCTATCAGCCTCCAAACTCAAGTAGTTCTAAAATAAAGTAGCAATTATTCTCTTAAAAAATATTGACTCATGCATTAAACCAGTATACATACTAGTTTAGGAAACTAAAATCAAACAGAAGACAGTTTTTCTTATTATATAATATCAACATCAGTCTGTTTAATTGGTTATATATGCCAAGAATATTGTTAGAGTTCATGATTTTCTTTGAGGTATCTTTCCATCATATATCAGTAATGCAGTCAATACTGTAATGCTTGGAACATCAAGACGAAATCCATATTACACAACTAATCTAATCCCTGATCTGATAGTCTCGTCAATTATTTCTCTTTTCACATAAATTGAAATATATTAAGAGAGCAACTAAAATAATCCAACTTCTGCAATGTACTTTAATATGAATATGAATTTACTTGTAGTAAACAACTAGTCAAATTTGAAATCAAGGGAGTGTTCGTCAGGTGGGACTCTTAGAAGTTTCCCACTAAAACTTTAAGAAAAGAGGGGATGGGAATTCAAGATTGCAACGAGGCCGCGAAGGGCTAATTTATTTTATAATTATGTCTCATTCCCGAACATATTTTGGACATATCAAACATATGTATGACATTCCCAAAATACATGATTCCCAAGAATAAAAAGGATCCTATATAACAAAATGCCCCCATAAAGGAAATCTAAGACCGGGTCTCTTGTTCATTCCTTCTAGGTTTGCCAAAACTTATATTTAACTACCAGTTCGTATGTGATATATAAGTGCAAAAATGTGTTATGTGCATAATAAAGAGGTGGGAGATAAATGGAGAAATACAATAATAGGAACAGAATAAAACGAGGGTGGGTTCGAGACAGTTAAGAAATCATAGAAATAAAGGAAAAGCTATTAATCCAAAATATATTTGACTTTGGCATCATCGAGAACTACCTACTATTATTTTTATTAATCGCACATTTACATAAGCATAATATCCTTTTCCAAAATCAGATAACTTCAAAATCAAAGGAGCTGGACCTATAGTTAAACTTCTGAAAATGGCCAGTTACAAAATTATTTATATTGTTCATATATTTCAAACTCAATAAATGGATGATCAGTAGGAGGATCTTACCGGTCCATAAGATTTTTCTTTGTACATAGTCCGCATAACCTCTGGAGCCATCCACCTAGGTGTTCCAACACATACACAGGGAGGAGGTGTTCCCAAATGAGCAATACAACATGCATGTAAAGTTGATCTTAGTGGCACTGCACTATCAAAATCACAGAGCTTCACAGTGGGAGCTCCACTGTCTCTCTTCCTATCCAAATCAAGCAGAATGTTTTCACTTTTTATGTCACGATGAATTATGTGCCGCGAGTGCAGCTCTGACAAAGCACTTGAGACATCTTTGGCAACATGCAAAGCCAACTCCACAGGAACATACATTTTCCCAGTTTCTGACATCTTCTCCAGATAGTTCTGTGTAAAAATAAGTGTGAATTTAATAAAATAACAAAAAATGTGTTAGTAATAACAAAAAAATGATATAGAAAATCTTACTTTTAAAGAGCCCCCTTCCACATACTCCATAAAAATGGCAGATCTAAACACACGGTTTTCAGGATTACCATCGGCTGAGACAGACCATTGAGAAGACATTTGGTGGCCATACATTTCTACTATGCAGGGGTGTTTTAGAGCACCAAGAATTCTTATTTCTCCCAGACAATTATACTCAAAGTTTTTAATTTTGTCAGCCGAACTCCCCTGATCTACCAAAGTACGCACCTACAATGCCACACAAGATGTGTATGAAGTTACCACATTATATTTTATATTATATCCAAATAATCACAGCAACAATTTAAATTAACAAGTAAGGTAGAACAATTCATGGCCATTATGTTCAATTACAAACCTTTGCTGCAGCCTCAACTGATCCAATTTTGCATTTAATTAAAGTAGTTGAAGACTTTGTCTCAAGTTCATCACATGTAGTAAGTGACGGAAAAGAATAATCAGAACCTGGAATTCCTCTTGAAGAAAGAGGGATCATGGTTCGATTAAGAGGTATATACCTGGAATTCAAATCATCAGTCTCCATAATCCCTTATAATTTCACAGAAGTCAAATTTAAATAAAGTAAATTCTTAGGAAATTTTAATCAACCAGAAGAATGCACACTTGGGTCTAAATTGTATTCATCATTGCAAATGTAATACTGACCATCTATGATTTTCAACGTCACCAATATTCATTTAGTTTCATACAGGGTAGAGTTCCATAAAGATATTTTTTAAAAATTGCGTGATGCTGACTTTTATGTTTGTACACATTATCCAAAGATCCACTAAGACTTAGTTTGGAGAAAACTATGATATTCAGTCATATTCTTTAATTTACACAAGGTTAGGTTCCATGAAGATATTACATAAATATTTGGACTAAAATTGGAGCCAGGCTTACTGGTGGTTTTAGTTTAGTAATTTTAAGCATAATTCTTTACACTGTACAATATGATACAAGATCTAATTTAAAAAATGTCAAATGATTGGTGATAAGTTAACATGACAATTTATAACAGAAATAAAACTCATCAAAAGCTATATTTCAACATGAAACCAATAATAAAATTAACTAGCATACAAAATTAACCTTAAATATAGCCAAGGCCACTCAAGTGAGAGAAGAATACTATATAATACCAAGCAAAACTGTGCTTTAAAAAAAGACAATATGTTCCACATCCACTTCTGACACCGGTACATACCTGCAAAAGTATTCAGTATCTTTCTCTTCTCTTATATCTAGAGGTCGACAAGCATCAATCAGCATTCGAACCCACTTGGCACCCCTCTTAATTAGAACGATATTCCAGGCATGTGGTGAAAAATCTAGGTAACCCCTGACAAGCTCACAAGGAATTGATGGCTCCATGTGATCACATAAATACTGTAGAACAAATCAGCTAGCATTAGACCATCACAATAAGGCACAAACTGAAAAACTACAATACAAAATCAGTGCACAATTCTATTGTATTATAGTAACAACAATTACCTTAAAAAGCAGAGCTCTATGTCTGCATACACCATACTGCACAGAGCCAATTGGAACTATGATTGAATTTCGCCTTTTTTTAATAGAGTCGAGAGATTTTTCTGATATCTTAGGAATAGTGATATCTTCTATGGTGTTTACAACTGGTTCAGAGGAAGCCTTTATACTGGTACTGCTTCCAGCCGAGCATGTACAGAAAAAAGGTTTATTATAGTTCGAACCAGACACAGATTTCCGTGTCCGTTCTACAATAGCGACTCTATCACTGCCACCAAAATGATCTGATACAAAGAGTGCAAGCAGTGATGCAGTCTGCAAGTTATCAACCACATCCTGGTTCCCATGTCTGTTTAAACCATTTAACTGCTTCAAATTATAGACCAATGCCTGAGCAGCTAGCATAATAGCATCCAACTCTTCATCCCTTTTTCTGAAAGATAAGACACAATCCAATCACATTAGGAATAAAACTAGGGTATAATATACAACCATTACTACTATGATACTAACACCACTACTACTAATAACAATATTAAGAAAAAAAAATACCTGTCTAAAAGGATGACTTCACGAGAAGCAAGACACTGATTTTGCTCATAACTCTCTAGAGGCATAAATGGCCGATCTCGTCCTGCATCATAAAAGCCATCTGATAGATGGTCTTCAATGCCGCAAAATGAGATCTTGCTGTACTTGCAAGACAATGATGAACTAGCACTGACAGATTTTCTAGACTTGCACGGTTTAGGATTATCAAGATCCCGGTCTAAATGTCTCTTTGATTTAGAAACACACTCTAAAATTTCTAAACAAGATACTTCATCCTGTTCACTTTGCCTGTTCACTACAGGGCACAAGCATGCATCATTTTCATCTTTGCTTTCAGTAGTGCAGCAATCTTCCCCAGAAAAGTCCTTCTCAATAATTACATTATCATTGTTAACATTATCAACTTTATTGTCATTTATTGCTTGTTCAGAAAATATTCTTTTATTATCATCCAGGTTCCCATTCTCTGATACAATTTCTGCACAAGTTTTAGAATCAAGACTATCACGATTTCCTGGGTCAGAAATTCTGTGAATCTTCTTGCTCAACAACTGGTCATGATCTACAGCCTTCCACTTCCTACTGGTGTTCAAGCGTTCTTGACGAGCTTTCTGCTGTAAATAATACCGTCTTTTCCAACGCTTACCTGACTTGCGGGATGCAAAACTTCTGCTGCTAGATGAGGAGCTTGTTAGCATGCTTGATGAGATGTGGTTAGGACCTGCAAAAGAAATCATACAAGAGTACTTGGCTCTTAATAAATAAACCCAACGACTCACACTGCAAAAGGGAAGTGCAAAGACTAATGCTAGGTTTGGAAGGGAGAAAATGGAGTAAAATAAATGTAATTGGTAGAAGACAGATAGAGTAGAGATAAAAACATGAAAAATAATAATTATTATATATATATATATATATATGATGCTTGGTTATATATAAAATGGATTGTGTTAACACATAACCGATTATATACAAATGGGCATGATCAATTACATATGTAATCGATCATGTGTTAAAATGATTGATTATATATATAACTATACAATAAATTCTATTTAGACTTATATTTATACAGTAAATTTTGTCATAACAAAAATATAGTTGATTATATTGTTTATATAATTGATTGAAAATTATACATAATGTGTTTATAATCGATTAAAAATGATGCATAATGTGATTTCCACACATTTCTTCACCCTTGAGCATTGCATGGACCCCACATGTTTTTTTACAAATTTCTCCCACATTCTTCTCCTCAAAACTAAGGAATTTTTTTTGAAATCTGTAACCTCTCTTCCATACTCATCCCCTCTTCAATGTTTAGTTCCAACCAAATATACCGTAAATGTGAGCAAATAAACCAAAGATGGGTATTCACTACAAGCCTCACCCTCAGAAAGGATTTCGTCATTTTCCTGAAAGTTGCTTTCATTGAGATCCATTTCAACAGAAGTGCTGCTACAATCATCTTTGCATCTAGCTTCATCATTTCCCTCCATATTACAGCATATCCATGAAGGAATTTGAAAAGTCCCAAGCAGCTTGTTGTACTTGAACAATAAATACACATACAAACAAGTTAGGCGTGTGAAAATATTTTTTTTTTCAAAAACCCAATACTAAATTATACAGTTAGAACTTAGTAACACACAGAAGTAATAAAGAACCTAGATAAAAAAAATCTGAACTCCCATTAACACCCAGATTCATTGTCGTTTGTTTCATATGCAAGCTACAGCTACAAAATCAATACCTTGGATGCACAAAGGCACCTTCAATGCGGTCCCTCCATGTAAAACACTGTCAGATGCCACCAAATTAAATGCATATTAAACACTTTCAAGCAAAGGAAACAGGAAAAAGATTGCATATCAGACACTGGGGCACACAATCAGCCATAGGACGCACTGATAGTAAAAATTTTCAGATAGACCAATATTTTAGACCACAAAGCTGATCTACCAAACCAAAAGTCCACAATAAAAGTTTAGACTTATGGACCACCGGCAACTTAAAACAACTATCATAAACAGCCAAAAGAATTCAAGAGATGCATCAACATAGTAGAAGATACTTTTCTAGTAGGGTGTTTAGGGTAAAAAAATTTATCTTCAGCGTGTTAAAAGAAGCAGCAGAATCCCCATCCTAAAATAACATACTCCAGACAGCAAAATAGCAACAAATCATAACTAGGTACCTGAAGATTTAACTTCTTAAGTCTATGCATGGAGGCAAGTTCAAGGGACCCTAACGAAGTCAACTTATTATTCGAAAGGTCCAAACTCTCCAGTCTTGACAGAGAAGACATAGCTGACGGCAGTTCCATCAACTTATTATTCGCAACTTTCATGGATATCAAGCCACTCAAGTAACTTATCTCCACTGGCAACGTCTTCATCTTATTAAACGAAAGATCAAGATACTCCAGTTTTTTCAGGCATCCAATTTCCGGAGGAAGGTATCTATAGTAATTTCAAAACACACACATACTCATATCTTAATGACCCACAAACCACATTATTTGTAATCTAAAACAACAATTGTGTTAAAAAAAATACAATTCAGACAAATTAAATGATAGAGGTACGAACACTAACCTTATGGAGAAATGACAAATGGAAAGCTTAGTCAAGCACTGGAGACCAGAAATCTCTGTCAAAATTGGAAAAGCAGAAGGTCTGGTAGGTCCTTTGGAGAGTTCGAGTTCCTTCAAACCCTGGAGCGTGTGCAACGGCAAGCCTCCAATCCCCGGCGAGGAAATCTTCATCTGCAAGCACTCCAACGCCTTCAAGTTCCCAACCTCGGGCGCGAACAGGTTAATCTCATTTCCGAAGAACTTCAGCGTTCGCAATCGCGTTAGGCGCGAAACCAACTTCGGAATAAGACTGTAAATGTTCTTATACACATAAAGGCTCTCCGCGGAGTCCTCGGCGTACTCCGCCTCCGGAAACTCGACGCTCTTCCCGGTGACATCAAGAGCCGTTCTATCGTCGGTTACGGAGTCGAAAGAATCGGAGGCAGAGTTAGAATCCTCGGGTTTCTCTGGCGAGTTGCGCCGCTCAGATGCGGGTTCGTCGGAGTGAATAAGCTGCATTGGTTGAATCCAACGAGGTTCGCAAATTGGGAGTGGAGAAAGAAAAAGGGAAAGAGAAACCCTAGATTCTAGAGGCAGTGTTTGCAATGGATTTGAATATTTGGGGGATCGCAGTCATTCGGTATGTTGATTGCCAAACGCGGCCTTAAGGGGCATTACGATAATAACCCCCGTTTTTACACTAATTACTAGGTTTGGGGGATCGCAGTCAAAAGAGGCTGCGGGGTGAAAGATCTCGAGCTCTTTCTACAACATCAGGGCTTGATTAGATTGATACTAAATCTCATCTCTACCAGCCAAAATTCTGGATTATATCTTAATAATTGGAGAAAGAAATCCCAAAAAGTTAGTGTATTTAAAGGACCCCGTTGAAACAAAAAACCCCTGAAATCACTCTTTTCTTATGAAAACAGAATATTATAATAATTATTAAAATATTGTTAAATTTATTAAAGATATGTTCATAAAATCCTAGAATTAATTAAAATTAACTTTATAAATACTCTAAGATATATTTTATAACTATGAATCTGTTTGGATTTAATAAAAGTATAAGAAAAATGAAATAAGCCGAAAGTGAAAATTTCAATAAATAAAATATTAATTTGTTATTAAAATCAAGAAAAAGAAATAACAAAAATTCTTTCTTTCCATTAGGCGAAAATTTGCACGAAAGATATATCGTCTATAAAAAAAATAGTAAATTTAATAAAATTATAAAATAATAATAATAATATAATAAATTAAAAATTATTAATTAAAATCTTATAAAACAAGATAATTATTAATAATATTAAAATTAAAAATATAATAATTATAATAACAAAAATAAAAAAATTATAAGAATACTTCTTTCCAAAAATAACTATCATAATATATCAAAATATATATATATA
>Ga0099824_1004259_pt1 | contig 20643 bp, 6 predicted proteins | sample SiratrowhiteBW_FD_76837 | JGI IMG/M metagenome (GOLD analysis project Ga0099824, IMG submission 76837) | Root nodule microbial communities of legume samples collected from California, USA - Siratro white BW | ecosystem: Host-associated > Plants > Roots > Nodule | place: USA: California... | reverse complement strand
GATAATATAAGTTTAATATGAAATCAAAATATATATATATAAAATATATTTTTTTATAATATATATATATATATATATATATATATATATATATATATATATATATATATATATATATAATGACTCATTTTATAAATTTAAAAGAAAATGTTTATAAATTTAAAACTTGTAAATGTTATACACCGTATAAAACAAATTTATTATTATTTATTTAAAACATTTTATCTCTCTAAAATATAAAACCTTTATTTATTTTTCTAAAATTTTGAAGTAGTTTCTTATCATTTCTTCCATAAAAGTGTATGGATCAAAATGTGATAAAGTACAAGATATATTTTAATCTAATGTTGTATTTCACATAATTTTTATGTACTTAGTCTATGTTGTAGGAAGTATTTTGATTTTCACATCTACCATGAAGATCTTAATGTCCACGTATACATAAAAAAATCTTGAAGGACACTAAAATATTTTACACCAACAAGCATCCTAACATGCCTAATGCACTATATGAAAAATCACTATTATCTATTATAGAAATTTGTAGGTTGACCTTGAAGGAATCGACCACACTATGACAATTGACCTTAGGGAGATAAGTCTTAAGGAGAACTCAAAGCGTAATCAACAATGGGGAGATCAGATTTAGGGAAATCAGCCTTGAAGAGATCACCACATTATGTCGATCAAACTTGGGGAACTTAACCTTGGGAGAGATTAGCCTTGAGGTGATCGACCTTAAGGAAAACATTGGGGAGGTAGGCATTGAGGAGATCAACCACATTATGACGATCGACTTTGGGGAGATTAGTCTTGAGGAGTACTCAATGGTGTAATCAACAATGAGGAGATCAAATTTAGAGAGATCAGTCTTGGGAAGATTGACCTTGAGGCGATCAACCCTTGGATTGTCGGTCCAGGGGCGACAAGACTAGGGGCGATCATTCTTATGGAGAGGGGAGATAAGAATATAAATGATCAGGTTTTGTACAACACCTACATGTGTAATGGGTATTGAAGGGCTAGAAGTAGGATATAATTTTTTGTACAAGGGTTCAAACACTTTTCTTATGCTTCCATTTAATAAATTCTTTATTGTTGATAAAAAAAATCAGGAAATTTATAGGTAAAACAAAGTTACCTATAGATTACCTTTGAAAAAAATCCATAGATAAATGGGGCATAGGTAATTGTTATCTATGGATTATAAGTTCATACACTATTATTTATAGGTAATATTTATATGTAATACCTACAGATTTATCCGTATATAATTACATAAGGATAAATCTGTATCTAATAATTGAAATTGAAGGCCTCCACCAAGATGCTCTTGTTGTCTGTTTGGTGCCCTACTACCAAAATCGTCAAGGCGTTAAAGGGTCAACACATGTAGCTCATTGTAGGCTCTGTATAGCCACCAGTCCCACTGATCCTCTTTCTCCTTTGCTAACTCCCTTTCCATTTTTAGATAGCCATGCCTTTTTCTACTTTAGAAGTTTTAACCTAAACTTCACGTTTTGGAAATTTAATTTTTTAGTAATTCAATTATTGGAATCAAATGTCAAATTTGTATGTAATGCATGACTTTATTTATTTATTGATTCCATTGTCATTACATACGGATAACATCCTTAAAAAACTTCTTCGTTGCAATGTGCCAAATTTACGTTAGGATTGTACCTAGAGATAATTGGCAGAAAACTACTTTACTATTATATACGAAAAAAATCTGAATGTAACTCGATTTTATGTATAAATAGTAATTTGTACATAATATTTGCATGTAACTCCTAATTTACCTACCAATCAAAATCTTTAGGTAATTATCAGTAGGTAATAATCTTCTTGTAGTGATTTTAACTCTGAAAAGGCTATTTGTTGCATATGATCTCTTGCTTTACTCTAATTTGGGTGAAAACTCTCTAATTTATCTTTGATAAGTCATGTTGGGTATATGGATGTTGCTTAAAGAAGAGATAAGTATTTAATTTTACATGAAATGCATTTAATGTATCTCTACGTCTTTACATGGACAAATGTAAGCTTGAAGGTTAAGACTTGAGTTAAAGCTTCTTAACAAGTATAAAAGATTTGCAATGACTACTTTCTTCAAAGATTTATGTGAAGTAATTTTTCAAGTTAACCAAAACATACAAGAGAACTAGAGTTGTTGAAATGCTACCAATCTTAATGCTCAAATTTTCAATCTTTTTTTATACCCTAAGCTTTGTAAGAACACTATTTGTGTTCATATAAACTAGAAAATTGCTCCTTGCATCCATTGAAAGATGTTACATTTTTTGGGTGAGTAAAAACCTGTGATCTTTTCGATCACCTATCTTTGTATAACTCTTGCTTAGTTAGAAATGATTGCATTTAAAAAAAAAATACTAAAGTCTTATCCAGGAATGATTATACCAAGGTTTTCTAGCTAAGAGTGAACGCGGTCTAAACAATACTTTGAGTTGTTACCCATGAGTGGATGGGTGATTAAACAATACTCAACTTATTTGAAACATATTTGGAAACAAAATATTTGAAAGATAAGTGGAAACAAAATCGGAGAAAAAGAATAGAAAACAAATACACAAAATCTGGAAAATTAGAAACAAAATATGAGCAAAATAAAATAAAATTGTTAGCTTATTTTGCTATGATGACAACTGCATCAGTCGAAATGTAGCAAGTAATAAAATTATTGCTCTTCTAAAAGGATTTATGCTATATAAAACGATAACTTCAATTATAATAAATTCAAATTTTGAACAATAACTTAAATTGATGATATGTGTGGAAATTAAAAACAATTAAAAGAATATTTTATGTTTTTTTTATCAACAATTGAAATGCAGAAAAAAGATTAACAATAATATGATAAACTTGTTAGGGTTAATTCTTACTAATGTTCACTCTCATTTGCTAAAAAAATTTAGTTTCTTTCCTATCATTAATCAATGTCAACCCACAAAATTACTCACTCTCAATTCCTCAACAGATGAGCTTAAGATTATCTATTAACAATCAATTCCTTGATCAATTATATATAAATAAATCTTGCATTCTCATAAGGGTCTTAAGACAATGATTGAATCACTTTATTCCTAGATACGAGCTTTCATTCAGTAATTTAATTCAGATATGAATCAAGAGATATTTCCCAATATTCTCAAAAATTAATAATCGAGTTATGAACCAACACAACAAACACCATGTATATAATTAAAATATTGAAGGAAAGACATAAATATTAAAGCAAAAACGATTACATGAGAGTTTAGAAAGGTTTGACCTAACTTCGACAACAGAGAATTTAGCTTCTCATAGACATGAGGATACGAAATGTTACAATAGAATAGTGGAATATGAAGAAGAATCTACAAGAAATCCTAAGATAACCTTCCAAGAGTGAATTTTGAGCTCCAATAGCCTTAGATGTCTAACCCTAGTATGAGCAATTATTAAAAAAACTACAAAATTCGACGCCCGTGCCTGGCCCAGGTCACCTACGCCGGGTGCCATTGAATTATGTTACTCTGAGGCCCAACCTGCGCCAAGCTCATGTGATGTGCGTTAGGCGCATTTCTCTGGACGTACTCTCGGGTCCTCTTGCACCAGGCTCAGGTTTGCTGAGCCCGACTTGACTTTTTTTTACTCCAATTTTACTCTTTTCTCTCAGTCCATCAAGACTTCAATCATCCTTCTTTTAATCCAATTTTTTTCTGCTCAAATTTAATTAAAAATACCAAAAATTAGCAATTAAATTATTTTTCTGACTCTAAATCAATTATTAAAAAATTCAAATAAAATTAAAAATTAAGCAGATTTCAAATATGTAGAGTTGATTTTTGTCATGAAATAGGTTAATAATAACATGTAAATTAACTCTAAAAAATCTACAAAATCTCATAAAAAAATCTAAGAAAATTAATATTGGAATGATATTTGAAACAAAATTTGAATCCAAAATCTGGAAGGAAAATAATTCTATAAATGGATACAAGTCATAAGGAGGAAGTGCATCATCTTACATTACACATTAGACATTTTGACCTAGCTGCACCATTTTCCTTAGTCTTCTATTTACTTCTTTGTAATTATTTTCGTTTTGCCTTTGCATTGAAGGTTAAACCTTTTTGAGTTTATTACCTTATGATTATGTTGAATTTTGAAGTTTTGTGTAATTCAATTTTTTTTTTCAATTTCTATAATTGATTAATGGTATGACCTTTTTTTAATTTTAATTTCTTTTATTGAAATTATTTTTGAATAATGTTGATAATTCAATTTTGTTCTTTAATTAAAATTCTTTTGTAGTTTGCTTTATTATGAAGAATCTCTTGTTTGCTTAATTAAAGGGGTAAAAAACTAAAACTCTCACAAGTAGACACTTAGAGACGAGTGAGGTAATGAATGATTGGTGGACACTCATTTCATTAGTTAGATTCTGTTGAATTTGATTGATGCTTGTTTGGTTGAATCCATTTTTTTTCTTAAATTGGATGGATGATACTAAAATGAGAATTGATGAAGAATTCAATGATGAATGAACTTGGAAATCAATCTGCTTCTTAATTCATTTTATTCTTATTCCTTTTAATTTTGCAGCAACAACAAATCCTTTTTTTTATTTACTATTATTTCTAATTAACATTTTCTACAAACGATATATAAACACTATTTTACTAAATTTGTAGTTAAATTTGTTTGGAGGCAACTTATGTTGACTAACTCTATATATGTTCTAATTATGTTAACTTTTCATACAATAGACGATATATGTAGTGCACCAGGTGATCCAAAAATACTTTGTTAGAGTCCACATTCACACTCTTTTATTTAATCAAAACTGATATCAAAACTTTTGTCTAAGAAGGAAGTGTTTTTTTGGCTACAAGAGTAGAGTGAAAGGTTATAGGGTATGGTATCATATGGGAAACGAGTGATTATGAGTACATGCATTGTAGTTGACAAAGTTTGCATGATATATTTAAAGCTTGAGGAAGAACCTAGGGAAGAGTTTGGAGAGTTAAAGGAAGTTTAGGAACAAGTAGAGTTTTCTTTGAAATAAATTCCTCATAGACTTAAGGGGTTTACAGATGATGCACCCAACTCTCTAGTGCAACAACACTTCTTAGGCTCTCAACCTCTATTCGAAGGTCTCATAGGCAGCTACAATAACAACTTGAGAGATGTGAGTTTGATAATAGCTTGACCAATGAACTAGTCGCAATGGAGGAGATGAAATTGTTTGAAACAACTACTTTTTAAAAGGAAATTGCTTGAGCTAAAGTTGATAAGTAGTTGCCATGCATTAAGAGAGAAAGTGCCTATAGAGGAATGAAATCTAGAAGTTAGTGAAACCACCTAAATGCATGATAATTGTTGGTTGTAAGTAGATATTCAAGAAGAATATTACTTCTAGAGCATTTGATGGTAGAGCGTCCCGTAAAATGTCTATACAAAAGCAACCAGGTTCAATCCTTGACTAGTAACTAAAGTGATAACTAGAAGGAAGGGTTGAACTATGATATATTAGCTCTTATATTCAAGCATTCATCCATTAGGCTCTTACTTGCTCTAGTAGTAATGTTGGACATGAAACTTTAATAGTTAATTGTGAAAACGGCCTTTGTCCATGACCAACTAGAGAAAGATATTCTAATGTGTTAGTTAGAAGATTTTGAGGTGGTTGGTAATGAGGATTATGTGTGTGTATTATAATAGTCACTGTACAAGCTAAAACATTCTCTTAAAGAATGATATAAGAGATTTGATCAGTTCACTATCCTTCAAGAGTACAAAAATTCCTTACAATCTATATATTTATCATAAAAATGAAAAATAGTTTGGTTAATCTACTTATTATTCTGTTTAGACAACATGTTAATATCTTGAAATGAAACCGAAATCAAAAAGTGAAAGCTACTACTTTATAGTGAATTTAGAATAAAGGTATCAATGTAACTAGAAATATTTTAAAAATAGAGATGAAGAGGAATCTAGCCTAAAAGATATTTTTTTATGTGAAAGTAGTACTTCTAAAAAATGATAAAATACTTTGAAATGAAAGATACTAAAACTTTTAAACACATCTTTGATACAAGAGTAAACTATTGTCTAGTATCTAGTAATTCTTTTATTAATTAGTTACTTAAATTTCTAATTAAACTCTAACTAAATAATACCATTTTTCTCTCTCTATATATATTTCAAGGATAAATTATTAATAATTATATATTATTAATACAAAGAGGTTCTTTTCATTTCTAACTTCTGTCAATATTTTTTGTTTTTTTGTTTTTTATTGTTTTTGAGTTCAATTGAACATTTTTTTCATAGAAATAACTAATTTAAATAAATTGTTTCCATAAACTCTAATAATAATCTAAAAATTCACGAATGCGATGATTTATGCAACAATTTGTTTGATATTCCAAGTTCAAAAAGGGGATCCCCAAACAATCATGGACACATGTTCAACAGAACAGTTACAATAAGAGGAGTAGCTTCTAAAATTATTCCCACAAATTCTGCTACCATTTTACATTCTCATAAATAGATTCTGCACTCTCATCCATAACATTGTCGTGCTTGTACATATCCAACAGCCATTGCCTCACTGTTTCCTACTTTATTTAGATATTTAGTAAAAACTTTTAGAAAAATGTATTTTGATGCATTTCAATAAAAAAAATTGTTCTGCTCTCTACATCCCAAAATACTCAAATTCAGGGCCTTTTTAAATAAAATATCACCTGTTGAAACAATTTTATTAAACTAATCTCAAATAATTTATTTTTTTTATCTGCTGTAAATATATAAATATTAATATAATTTATTCAGAGACCAAATAAAAATAAAATAATTAATATTTTACTGAAACTAAAAGCATAAGTCAACTTCATTTTTGTGTGAATTAGAACTATTATTATTTTAAAATGAAACAAACAATTTTAAATCACATTACCCTACATACACTAGTTTGTATTTTTTTTTTCCAAAAAAAAAATGAATCTAAACCCTTCTTCTCTAATAAAAGCCTGAGTGAATGCAAGGTTTCCACCCACATTCAATTCTCTTGCTACATTTTTGTTCAACTTCACCTACTATCTGTCAATGTTATTTATTTTGGAATAACTCCTACACTCTTAATTTCAGTATTTGGGGCCCTCTTTTCCACCTATATGCCAAATATTTCCTTTTCGTACAATATTATCTGCAAACATTTAGATACACCTCAAGTTCTTGGTAACTAACTTAATTTCTTAAAAATGTAGTAGGAGTATTAGTTAAACAATTAATAAATAACATTTTCTTATAAAAATTCATTTAAATGCATTAAAATCACATCGAGAAAACATTAATAATTTTTGATAAAAAACTTTTTTTGTTGGTCTTCCACTTACATTATATGTGACTTAAGTTTTATACTCAAATTTGTAGTGCTCTCTCTAATCTTGTTAAAAGACATTTTTTTATCAAATATGTAATATATGTTAAAATACACTTAACCTATGATTATTAAAATATCTGTTATAGTAGTATTTTTGTTTTTTCTTTTAAATATTTTTTTTATTAGTTTATCTAACAATTCTATTTTAGAGCTTTTATCATTTAAGAAAATATAGTTTCATTATCTGTTAGAATCACATTTGACCTAGTTATTCCTTTAAAGAAAAAAAATATAAAAATGTTAAGTTAAATGCAATCTATAAACATTCATAAAAATAGAATATTGAATGAAAAAGAAAGTATATATTAAATCCAATTAAAAATATGACAGTAATTTAATATTTATAAATATTTAAAGTATCTAATAGACTATAGTATGTTAAATACTCCAAAACAAGTTATCTTAGATCATATTGCTAGCAAGACCACATCTTTCATTCTTGCGGATTTTAATATTAAATTATTTCCAAAAAAATAAACTATTATTAGTCTTATTTACACATTTTAGTATAAAAAATAAATTCCTTATTTTTATTTTTATTCAACTTCCATATGAAATTGTAGGGGTTAATGATGTTTAGACTGTTAAATTTTTTTCTTTAACTTTTAAAATACCGGTTTTAGTATTTATAGCTTTCGTAATTTAGAAAATCTGGTCTCTCTGGAACAAAAAGTGCTAACTTTAGGGACAAAAGTTTAGCTGTTTTCAAAAGATATAGGATGAAACTTATAAATTTTAAAAGTTATGTGTAAAATCAAAACATTTAGGTACTAAAAACACCATTAACTCAATATATATATATATATATCAGCAATACTCAATATTTTTATATAGTTATTCAATTAAAGCAAATTTTTAATTTTATTGTTTATTTTATTAATACTCAACTTTCTTCGATCAACATATTTCACCAGTTATAATTTATCAGATAAAATATTTATAAAATTATCATTAAAACGTTTCGTTAACCAAACCTAAGTACTTTTGTACAGACATATAAAGGTTTAAAAACATGTTTTAATATTTAGTTTATTTTTAATATTGAAAAAAAAATATTCTATTAGCTAAATTAATATTTTTTTTGTTTTATAAATTTAGATTTCCTTCTTATTCACAAGTAGTATTTTACAAAATACCTATATTAGTGTTTAGTGCATGTATTTATATTTATCACCAAGACAACAATTGTATTTATGGTGTTTATTCGGTCGGATAATCTTGGGATTTAATATGACACAATTGAATTTCGATATATTGAATTTGGTATTATGTGTTATGTGTGATTGAATCAAATTCAATCCAGTTCGTCCACATCTCTTATGAATTGGGTTGTGAAATGTATATTGAACTTAAAACTCAATCTGTTCAAAATTATTATAAAATATTTTTTTATTGTTTGAAAAAATTTATTATTTATTTATTTATTTTAATTTTTATATTTAATATTTTTAGTGGAATATATATTTTGTTTTCACGTACTTTTTTAATATCTCTATTTTTTAAGGATAAATTAAGATATTCAATATCATAGTATGTTTTTGTTATCCATCCTTTTCAATTGTCCAATTATCATGACTATAGTTTTAGCATTGTTACTAATAAATAATATATTATACTAAAATACTTTAAACTCATATAAGCAAAATTAACTATTTGACACTTGTGAAGAATAATCATTAAGTTTGGTCTTATTTTCATATAAAGAGACACCTTTACTAAATAATCTTTAGTTATAAGTAAGTGTGTTTGTTAGGTTGTCAACAATTTTTTTTTAATTATATTAGTAGCACTAAATAGGAAGTCTTCAAAAACACGACCTATTTATATATCTTATATTTGAGTTAAGGAGAAACAACATTTATCACTTAATAATTCAAAACTAAAAATAATATTTTTTTAAGTACGATTATTTGAAGAGTTTAAATAATTCAATGAAATTTCTTTTCTTAATTAAGTGTCTTTTTATTCACAAAACGGGAATTTTTTTTTCAAACTAACCATATATGTTAGTTATAAAAAAAGTTGTGCTAATTATTATTCATAAAAGCAGTAGTTAAAGAACTAAAACTATTCAATATTTTGACATGTGAATAATATTTAGAGTACATAGTTCTTGCCCTATTGGTAGCTTGTTTAATCGTACTAGGAATGCTTCTTTATTTTTTCTCTTTTATCAATAAAAAAAGTCAAGGAATTAAACCGGCATATTTAAGTTTAGTTCAAATTTATATTTTTAATAAATTTAAGTATTTTTAATTGAATTTTTATTAAACTTTTTCGTTTTATTAAATATTTAATTTTTTTTATATTTTTCAATTTATTCTTGTACTTAGATTTTTTAGAACGACGTAATTATTACTTTGCATTATTGTTTAAGTGTCTCTGTATAAAAAAAATAGTTATTAAATTTTAAATTCTTCATAAATTTAATTATTTTTAATTGAATATTTAATAAAAAAATTCATTTTATCGAATATCTAAAATTTTAATATCTTGTAATTAACTATTTGTCGTCAATTGGTGTGATATATCCGTTTGATTTTATTTTATTTTAATATTCAATTTAATTTTAGAACTTTATTTATTTATTATCACGTTTATGGTGTCTTACTTAAAATCATATAGTTACGTCAATAAAAACTTAATTTTAAAATATAAAAATTTTAAACACTTAATAGAATTAAAATTTTTAAATAAAACTTAATTGGAAATACTTAAATCTATAATGGATTTAAAATTTAATTAAATTGTTGTTTATTTTTTAATGTAAAAACATAAAAGTAATAATAATAATAATATAAAGTAACTATGACGTTGAAAAATATAAAAATTTTGAATAATCAATAAAACATAATTTTTTAATAGAGGTTTAATTAAAAAATATTGAAATATATGAGATGTTTAAAATTTAATTAAGCCTATATTAAGAGTACTACTAATATATTTTTATTATACCTTTTCATTTTAAATTGATCGATGTTAGATCAAAGTGACAATATTTTATCGGCAGGCATTTTATTAACGTATTTTTTTTTATTTTCTTTCTTAATTTTTATAAATACAATATTAAATATTTCAACCCAATCTTAGTATTTATTAATAGGAGACGAAATTGAAACAAAAGTTTTAACATTTCATTAAAATCTCAAAATGCAAATCAGTATGATTTTATAAATGCCAAAACATCAAGACTATTAGTATATTTTATTTATTGATTTATTGAAACAGTAGTAGTAGTAGTAGAAGACAGAAAACCTAGGAAATTTTTGCTGCATAATACTGGAATACAAAAACTCAACCCTACAACTGTTCACCATACTTTCAGACAAAATAATGTTGGCCAGTCTTATTTAATGTAAGACTGAAAATCTATAGCATTGTTGACTCCAACCACACACAAACACATTGGCAGCACAAGTTTAGTGTACGTATATTGGCCACAGTAACCTATCCTCTACTCAAAGACAACCTATTTATAGAACTTGCTAGCTGTTTCCAAGCCATAGCAATTAAAGCTTTTCCCCTTTTCCTTCCCAATTACTCCTTCTATGGTTTGGAAATTGAAAATTAGTAAATCAGATTATTTGCTTTCTATCAGGTGCACTCAGTCTTCCATGTTTATGTAATTGCTTCTGAATGTCTATTTATGAACACAGAAAGCATATATATGTAACCATGAATTAGTGGTTCAAATCAACCAATTGCAACAGTTTCTGAGGGTAACATATTATATATGGTGGATATTATTTATACCTAGGGGCATGCATGTGTCTATCATGGTCCAATAAATGAGGTGCCACTGTGCTATTGGATATTATATATTCAAGCGAACTTTTCTAATTATACTGGGGAGACAAGGTGCATGGCAAAATAGGGTTTCTGTATCCTAAACCTTTTCAGAGACAGCATGGCAAAGAAAATGGATTGGACCTTCAATTAGTACCACATTTGCACACTAATTCCTAAAGATTTTGACAAAAAAGAAAAGGGTTTATTTATGGAGGGAGGATTTGGATGTTTAGGGTTTTTCAGAGAACTTCAGGCTTTATTACTGGAAGAAGTGAAATTAATACCAAGAGTAAATGCACCCTGCAAGACATCAACTAACCTCACACTCTTCCCACCTGCTAATATTTACTTCACTTCTTTGAACCATTTATATTCCATGCTTTCTCCCTTCTTCAAACCACTTCAAAATCCTCTTGTAACCCTTCTCTCTCTTTTCTACATCTCTCTTGTGTTCTAAGCAGCTAGAGGCAACAATGGAGAGGAAAAGAAGCCATGCCTCTCTTACCATGCTTGCAATGCTTGTTGGACTACTCTCTCAGAGTCTTGTCATTCCTGTAATGTCCATCACTGTTGAAGATCAGAAGAACTACTACACTCCAGATCCAAGTGCTGGAAGTCCCCCCTCAGGTTTCTCTGATTCTCTGTGTAATCCTCTAACTTGCAATATGAGTTCAATATTCATACAAAAAGCACAAATAGTATATGAGAGAAGATAATTTTTCATAAATTATAACTTGTTGTTCTTATGTTCATGGAATTTGAAATGGACCAAGTTTGAAGTTTATAGAGGTTTAGATGATATATACATTCTCTTGATATCTTGTTCTTCACTCATTTCAGGTTCACACAGGAGTCCTCCATCTCATGGCCATGGAAGCTCTCCACCCTCACATGGTGGAGGAAGTTATACTCCAACTCCATCAGCACCCTCAGGTGGAAACTGTGGTTCATCACCCCCACATCATGATCCAACACCATCAACTCCATCAACTCCATCAACCCCATCAACCCCATCAACCCCATCCACACCTCCTTCAGGTGGATACTATGGAGGTAGCCCCCCAACACCTATCACTGTGAGCCCACCAACCGCCCCAGTAGACCCTGGCACCCCTTCTATCCCCTCATCACCACCCTACATTCCTTCCCCATCTCCCTTCACTGGCACATGCAAGTAAGCTACTTTCACAGCCTTATAATGTAGATCACCATTTACGTGAAACATTTTCTTTTACAGAAAACTATATAATCAGAAAATGTTTCATTTTTTTTCTCTCTCTCTCTATAATATACACATCCTTAGACCAAAAAGGAAGAGAAAGTTGTGATATGAAAAAACCTAGGTTGTCTAAAATATATCAACACATCCAAGTTACTTTCCATCATTTTTATCACCTCTTGACAGAGTCATCTTTGTTATTTTTGTTCTTTTTTTGTCCTTTTCATGTCACCTAGCAGTTTGTATCTATGAGATAAGGTTACAAGGAGAAGAACAGGGAAAAAAGTGACTTAAAATGATTTTTTATGTAATATATAATTTATAATAACACATGTTCTTTTAATTTAAAGTTGTCACAGCATTTTTTATTATATTCTTATTTCTACTCTCTCCATTACACCATCAATTTATCTCTTTTGTCTCTCTTGTTATTTCTCTCTTATCTTATCATGCATTGATCTGATTGTTTTTTCTTACTCTTCTTACTTCATTCTTTCTTCTCAAGATATACAAACTTAAAAGAAATATATATTTTTTTTTTATAATATATAATTTTTTTGCTGTTATATATATAACCTGATGGATGTTGTCCTTTAATGTTCAGCTACTGGAGGAATCACCCTGCAATCATATGGGGAATCCTTGGCTGGTGGGGAACCTTAGGAAATGCATTTGGTGTGACCAGTAGTGTTCCAGGGTTCAGTCCTGGTCTGAGCTTGCCACAAGCACTTTCCAACACAAGAACTGATGGTCTAGGAGCACTCTACAGAGAAGGCACAGCTTCCTTCCTCAACTCCATGGTCAACAGCAAGTTCCCTTACACAACCAACCAAGTCAGAGAGAGATTTGTGGCTTCACTCACCTCTAACAAGGCTGCACAAGCACAGGCTCAGCTCTTCAAGATGGCCAATGAAGGAAGAATGAAGCCTAAACCATGAGATTCATTATTTAGTCTAATTAAGTTTAATTTGGTGTGTCAATTTACTGAGTTCAAAGCATTTATATTTTATATTTCTGTTAGTTTGTGTCATTTAAGCCTCTCACATGTGTTATTAATATGTCTTTAGATGGATATTGTCTTTTTTTCATTCGAAATTTAATGCAAACTTGATGGTATTGGTTGAATAAAGTTCATTAATCTCGAGTATGCAAGGGTCCGTTTGTTTAAATTTAAATGAATCCGTGCTTTCTACAAGTTATATTATTTCAAATTCGTAAGAAAACATCAATTTTTCCTTTTAAAAAATATAATAATTACTACTATAATTTTTTCAACAGCGGTTGGAATTAAAAAAAAAATTAAAGGTAATATTTTCTTTGTGAAAAAAAGACTCAAATAAAAGAATCTTATGGTTCTAAGAAAGATTAATTTTAAGCATTTTGAAAAATCAATACTTAGAAAACTAATTTTGAATTATTTAGGAGTCATTAATCTCTATATCAAATGCTATTTTAATATCTGTTAGTGCATATTATATGTACATAATGTATTATATTTGTTTTTTTTTTTTTCTTTTCTCCCCTTTTCTCTAATGATTAAGTATACATTATGAGGTATTATTACCAAGAGAGTGTAATTAATATTTAGCTTTACTATATCAACTTCATTCATACGATACAACTGGTCTTCTTTCTTTAAGGTGATATCCAAAGTTATAAATTTAAGGTTTAAATCTTATAAAACTTCTTAAATAGATTATGAATCAGAATAATAAAATAATTATTCTTTTTCATTTTAAAAGAAATTTCTAATAAGTTTTGGAGAAAACTATTATAAAAGTGCATTGTAAAGCCCTTACGAAGAAATAAAAGTTATGATAAAATCTTAAAAAATATATAATAGAATGAGTTAAAAAAATAAATTAAGAATTACAATCATAGTTGAAGTAGAGATCATCTTAATTATTGAGTCTTGTATAGCTCGTAGATGCCAAGCATTTAAATGTTTAGTTTTCTGTAGGATTTCTAGTAATAGTAGTTCGTAGTGAATAGCCATGGCAGGACCAGTGAGTTAAATCAATCTGAAAGAATGTCGTCTGGTTTGAAACATTATACATGTGAATAAAATTGACTTTTAAGAGTAAGTTATGTCATTATCAATGACTTTCCAAGATAATTTATTATCTTAGAAAGTTATTATTATTTAATGTACGGATAGTTAATTAACTTTGAGAATTTTACTTGATTTAGTGTTTTATTTTATGCAATTAATTTAGATTATTTTAAAATAGCTTGTACGTGGTTCGGTTTGATTTCATGTAAAAGTATATAGGTGAAGCAAATTATTGAGATCTCAGGTTATGACATTTTCTGGAAAACATTAAAGGGTGCATGTTGATAAAGACAAAAGTTGATCTGTATTGTTTGGTTAAATATGTAACAATAGTTGATTCAGCCATGCCATCACCATTGGCTTCGTTTTCACCCTTGTAGTTTGATCTTCGTCCATATTTTCCAATTCCATTTCTCATTCGCTTTCAATCTGCTTCCATACAAAACCCTGATTTCCTTTTACTCGTTTTAGGAATTATACGAATAAAATACCTAGTTTGAGAATTGTGCCTAATATAGATGTGGCATACTTGGACCATAGAGCAGTGTTCAAGACGTAGGTGACCAAAACCCCATTCAGCCACATTTCAGACATTATTTTCAGCCATGAGATAGTGTGCCTTGGTATTCACAATAACCTGCAATAACATGCCATGCACACAGAATGCCAAATTCCAATTGCCCTTTATATTAATTCTCCATCATCCCTGCTTTTTTGAAACAAGTTACAAGGTCCCTCTTCTGATATTCTAACAAAATGCCTTAAGGTGTAGCCTCACATCAGTGACATAACATGTTTTCAGACACAACCAGGTCAGTTTTAGAACTCATATTTCACATGTTGTGCACTCCTACAAAGAATGTGTCTACAGATATATGAACCCCACTCTGTCATCTTACCCTTGCTTTATGCCTACATTTATTTTTTATAGATTTTAAACACAGTACCGGATTTAGCACCACTCAAAGTATTCTAATGCTTTAATTTGTGCTTGAGAAGTTTTCTACACGATCCGGGTTTCCATTTCAAGAAATAATATTATTTCTTTTAATTCATATATTCCAAATGACTCTCACCAATATACACCTCCATACTCTTACAATTGTTATTTAGTCTGCTGATATAGAATGGATGAAAGTGTTGCTTTGCATTTCAATGGTGGACTCAACGGAATACATAATCTGTTACCAACTTTTTTCTCTCTTTTGATTAAATTATCCTTACTCTTCAAGCGAGTATTGAGCTGATGGTAGGGTTTTGGTTTTCCAAAACATATCATATATCTCTTCTTGCAAAAACTTGTATATATGCAAAAAATATATACAATTCTTGCAACAATGTCTATAGGAAGTCTTTTTCTCATTATTTTTTTAATCAGTCATAAATAATAATATAAATAGAAATAATAAAATTACTCCAATGCTAAAACTTCGAACCTGTTACTAGAGAAGAAAATCAATATATTGCTTACGTAGCTTATCCCTTAGACCTTTTTTAAGAAGGTTCTGTTACTAATAATGGTCAAACACATTTAAATATTTCTAAACAAAATACAACACTCACACAATTTATCTTACAAAACAATATTAACACTTGACCATATTATATAAAAAAAACATTAAAACCATACACTATATTATATCATTGCCGCCCAAAGACAGAATTACGAAAACATAAATCTTAACTTTCAAATCAAAACATAAAACATATATGTGATTAACGTCATTGTTCAGTAGTGCCCTGCTCTGCTACTACCGCTTCATGTTTGACCCCTGCATCCACTAAATACCATAACGACAGGCACCCTATTTACGTGTCAAAAATATATATGTGTGAAGCGAATCCTTCACATACGCTCCTGTATCAAAACCAAATTCAAAGGTTAAGCTTTTTCCAGATTCAAAGGTTAACCTTTCCCATTACCACTCATCTAAACATTTGCATACAAATTAATGGTTTTAAAACCCAATCTGAATAAGAAAAGTGGACATTCTTATACTTGACTCTAATAATAGCCCAAAATATAGATTGTACCCTAGCATATACCTCTACGATGTCACACTTCATATTCTTAAAAAGAATATCGTTTCTATACTTCCAAATTTGTCAAATAATAGTCAGTCACACAATTCTCCATACATGCCTCAGACTCCACCTCGCCCTAGTTAGAGTGAACCCTAAGAAATGAACTTTAACGTGGGAATGGTGCACCAATTGCACTCCTTACTACCACTCACACATTTTTCAAATTTCACTCATAATTAAACATGTAAAGAACACATGACACACACTTTCCACCCTTAAATTACACATAACACACACAAAGTTACCAATTGAAATTCCTAACTCAACTAACCTGTCCTTAGTTGGCATCCTATTGAAAAAAAAATTCTCGAAGCACATATTTGTGAAGCCGATATAGTTTTAACCTGCCAGAGGTTATGATATACTTTGTCCTCTTCACTCCCATATTCTTCCATGATCTTACTGTAGGCATCTTTCACAAAATACTCAGATTCTTTGATTCCTTTCCATACCCATTTATCATCACCGTAACTCTTTGGTTCAAACTGCTGTATCTTTATAAAAAAACCTCAACACTAGGTCTTTCCCACTCAAACCAATCCCTTCTCCATCTCAATTTCCACTCCCAACCTTTACCTGTCCACTGTTCTACATCTTTTATTCTAAGGACCTTTTGCATAGAATTGGCATAAAGCCAAGGATATGCATCCCTTAATGACCTTCCCCCTTCCCAATAGTCTTTCCAGAACATAATTTTGTTACCTCTTCCCATTTTCCAGCCAATATCGTCTTTCACTACAAGAAAAAAACTATTTAGAGACCAATTTTTAGCTACCAAATGAAATAGTTATTAATTGTCACCAAAATAGTTACCAAATTATATTTTGGTTGCTAAATAACTATAAAATAGAAGTAATGATTGAATTTAGTGACCAATTAGGTTAAGATAATTGGTATCTAACATTAGCTACCAAGGTTTTAGTGACCAATATTATTATATTCTAAATTGGTATCTAATTAAGTTATAAACTAATTTATAATCTAATAGTATAGGTACTAAAACCTTGGTAGCTAATGTTAGATACCAATTATTTGACTTAATTGGTCACTAAATTCAATCATTACTTCTATTTTATAGTTATTTAGCAACCAAAATCTAATTTAGTGACTATTTTAGTTATAATTAGTAACCATTTTATTTGGTAGCTAAATATTGGTCTTTAAACAACCTTTTTCTTATAATGTTTGAACTACTCTCCTTCGTTATTTTTTCCAGAGATACTTCTTAGGTTCCTCAACCATCTTGATGCTAACTTAGTAGAATTTTATTGATCTAAACTCTTTCAAAACCCATATTTTGACTCAATGATTTTCTTCCAAGGTTCCTTTTCCTCTTTACCAAGCCTTTATTTCTACTTTCCAATAAGAGCTTTATTAAACTTAAGAGAATCCTTTATCCCAAGACGCCCTCTGAACTTACTTTTACATATACTCTCCCATTTAAATTAATTTCTTCTCCATTTTATATTCGAATCCACGATCACTAAAAAAAAGTGCATTTCTTTTAACTTTGTCTTTTTATATAAATTAACATATAATCTCAAGAATCTTTCACTTAAAAAGACTTTTTATCCTTCCAAAATAAAATTTAATTCCCTATCCGTTTGATCCATATAATCATATTTATCAAACCAGTTTTCCAGTTATCTTGTTTACATATGCTTTTAATATTCCTCTATCCGTGTTTGCATTCAAGTTTATCCAGTATTCATATTTTGAATCCAAAATTTCTTTCCACAATCCAAAATTATTCATTCCTATATTTATCTAGGATGACTATGTAAAGAACTTTAAATTCTTAATTCCCAAAAAATGCCTACTTCCTTTGATTTATAAATAACTTTCTATTTTATCTAATTTTTTTTCCCATCCTAACCCCAGTTCTATAAAAATTTCCTTTATATTCTCCTAATTATTTTCTCAAAGTGGCTGACATTTGACATTTTAAAAATAATAAAAGATATAGTGGAATACTAGGTATTACTAACTTTATTAGTATGACCCTTCTTGTAAATAAAAATTAATTTGTAGCATTTTATATAAAAGTTATTAAAAGTATTATGGCCTGATCGAGTCTTGCATCTTATTGAAAGAGTTTCTTCATGCACCTCCATAATAGTCTGCATCTTCGTATCTTTGCTAATTTTCAAAATTAATCTTGTTAAAAAGATAAAAATGTCCCTTTGATAAAATTAAAAATTCCAAAGAATCCGGAAATCATTTAAATTTAGTTTTGATTTTCGAATTCTATAATCTATAAGTCTTAATAAATAAACTTTATATTTCCAGACTAAATCCAATTTCAAATAATTTTCAAATTCTATAATCTAGAAATCATGTGAAATTGATTTTAACTTCTGAATTTTAAAATTCGAAAGTTAAGTATCATCTTTCAAATTAACTACGCACTCCAAAACTGTTTTGATTTTTAATTTATCTTTTAGATTATCTATGTTTGATAAAATTACTTTAAGATTGTATAATCAGAAAATTATTCAAAAAGTCATTCTTATTTGTAGAATCCGAAGACTTCGAAAACCTGTAAAACAGCGAAAAAAAATAGACCCCTTTTCTCGCCGCCAGTGCAATGAAAATATGAATGGAGAACGATACGAGTCATGCAATTAGAGATGCTGAGAGGTGAATGGTAGTTTTAAGTTTTAAATTTAATTTCAGAGATAAATTTATCTTTTTACATATGCTATTGGAGGTGCAGGAATAAGCTCTCTTATTGATTGTGTAGCAGAGTTTTAAGGGTCCCAAGTTTATCACGGATAGCCTGTGGGCATAATTCTGCTATTTTAAAAGACTTATAAAAGAAAAAAATATGAATTCTTTTATAATTAAAATTAAATTATATATAAATCAGAAATAGAAATTTAGAGAAATTATATAAGAAAAAAACCTACAAATAAATTTATGCCTGTAAATACTAATTTATGAAAAAGATAACCCTTTTGTTTATTCTTGTACGGAAGTTATTACCAAAAAAACTCCTCTGAATATTCTGTAAAGAAAAGTGAGGGAAAAATTATTGAGTAATTTAAAATAACTACTCCATCCTTTGCAAAATTATTGTAATTTAAAATGTTACATAGTATTAAGAATAACAATAAATACATATTTTTTGAAAAAATAATTTTATTGAAATAGTTTTATTCTTTTCATAAGAGCACTAGTGCATATTTTTGTGAAAGACCTTCAAAGTTGTCATCAATATGTTCTTGTGGTAGACATTCAAAGATGTGATTAACATGTCCATGTCAGACAAGGTTATCTATACCTATTAGTTCATCAAAGAATCATTTTATTTGAAACAAAAAATCATATATCATTTCATTGTCAAGAGCGACGTAAGGTTATTATAGTGTTAACGAGCGCACACCTTCATTTCAAACTTAATACAAATATATGTCGAACTAATAATATGATAAATTGTAGATTTTAATAAAGTGGAAAGTCCTGCAATAAGCATTTGGTCCCATCTTAATCTTCCCAAAAGCTTTACATGCTTAATTCACTCGATGAATAACGAATATTTGAAGTTATGTAATTTCATGACATATTCATTTTATTGTCTTCACGGAATTGTTTAATTTTGGAATCCACCATACAAATTTATTCATAATATATAATATTATAAATAAATTTTAATTTTAATTTATAAGTCGATTTTATAAAATTAAGTTAGATTTAAAATTTATAATTTAATATGATATTAAAATTATTTAGAATCTATCCTAAAAAGATTTAATAAATTTATCATATCACACTATCTAACTACTATCAAACTATTAATAAATATCTAATCTCACACATCAATTCAAAAATATGAATGTAACACAAATTTTTTTAATTCTTAAGAAAAAATAATTTGAAAAGATTCAATTGTTCGAAATAAATTTTTAATTCCTCATATTTATCAATCTATTAAACTTGTAAAAATAACTCAATTTTTTTTTGATAATTTTTGTAATTCTATTCTGTATAATAAAAAATAGATATATATAAATTCAAATATGGAAAAGTTACTCTAAGGGG
>Ga0099824_1004257_pt1 | contig 20646 bp, 6 predicted proteins | sample SiratrowhiteBW_FD_76837 | JGI IMG/M metagenome (GOLD analysis project Ga0099824, IMG submission 76837) | Root nodule microbial communities of legume samples collected from California, USA - Siratro white BW | ecosystem: Host-associated > Plants > Roots > Nodule | place: USA: California... | reverse complement strand
TATATATATATATATATTCCATGCATCATACGCAATATCTGAAACAGCTTCTGTCTCCAGAACAGTGCTGACAAAGCAAGAAGACATCTACTCTTAGATGAAGCAATAGGTTCAGAAGCTATGTCATTCATTCGAAAAGGGTAAACTCATACAACATCTCATCCTCACAGTAAAACTCAGTGAAAAATTTTTAAAATTTCAAAATTTTAGTATGATGTATGATCAGAATAGACATGTTAGAGCATTGCATTTATCATATCTGTGCATGTAATAAACTTTGTAACATTGTGGATAAGAAATCATGACCACATCTATTAAATGTGTAGCTTATTTATTTTCCAAATTATTTTAAAAAATTACAAGGTGGATAAATTGTACTTGCATATACAATTATGAATAAATTATATTTGCAAACACCACTTTATTTTTGTGAGTACATACAGTTTTACTTTTCTTTTCCAAATACCAAATCCAAAATCCAAAATTCTTTCTAAAATTTTATATATTATTATTAGTTGTAGTAGTATTATCAGGTTTAATTATATTTGTAGTTCTTGAACTTTAGCATAACTTTGATTTATCAAATAATAATATAGCAAATAAAAGATGAAAATATGTATAAATTGTTATTATTTTATGCTTTAAACACTATGAAAATTGTGGTGTATCCAAAAATTTGGAAGTGTGAGAAACCACAGTCAAAAGGTATAAAATTTTGGCTCCTGTGAATCAAGACACACATTTATTTTTTTTTAAATATTGGATAACATGATTTTGATGTGTTTAGATGAGACATTACCATCTAATTTTCACTTGCAAACAAAAAAAATTCCTAAGCTATGCTAGAAATGGACCCATTTAGAACAAGTGTGTAAGACTCAATATCAAACCCTAGAAGAAGATTAGTGACTAGAATAACTCCTTGGTAATTGTTACTAAAATAAAACCAAAATCCAAGTGAAAAATAAAAAAATAAAAATCATTTGGGTAAGTATCTAAATCAAAAAGATTAACTTTTAGAAGAAAAATATGAAAAAAAAAAAAATAACACTATGGTACTATAGTGTGTTGTGAAGATGAAGGTGATATTTTTAGCATGAGTTGAATTAAATGGTTATGGAGGTTGATATTTTGATAAAGTAGCTAGGCACATAGCCCCCACATAATTGATTTGGTAGTCTTAATTAGGGACCAATAAGACCCTGCCATAGGGTACCCACCACTGGGCTCACTTTAACCAAATAAATACACATATTCTGCAGAAATAATGTTTGTAATAAGTTGTAACATGTTCTTTTCTGTCATTAATATTTTAGGTAAAATTTTGCATGAACTCACTCAATAATATGTTGGCAACGTGCAAGCTACTCAAGAGTAAAATTTTACATCAAACACAACCCAACTAGTATGAACTCTTTGGATATATATAAATACCGAATAAATGCTGATTTTTTTTTTTCAAATCATACTTATATATCTACAATATGTAAAGTAAATGAAAATGTAATGTTTTAAAAAATAGAGTGTGAATGTAATTTGAGAAAATATATGAGGTGTGTAAGTATAGATTCTTCTATTTTTTTTTTTCATTGAAAGGCTTTATGTTTAACCTGTAAGAACTGTAGAAAATTTTTAATGGATTGTTTTTTTGTTTTATATGAAAATGGTGTTCGTGAGAATTTTAGTATGACAAGTATTTTAAAGTTATCTTTGTGTGCCATTTTTTCTTTATATTTTGAGATGAAATTTATGAAGTTAATTTTGAACCTATTTTGGATAATTAGAGTCAAATTTGATGTTGAGGGCTATAATAACCTTGTTAATTTAGAAGATTAAAATTTTATGTGTGGTTATTTTTTTTTATAACAATACATATCTGATTTCGTTTTGAATAAGATTGTTGGCGGGAAAATATATATCGGTATGAAAAACAAAAATTTGTTGATAAGATTAAGAAATTGAAGAATGTATATATAAATAGAGTACACAATTGAGTATTGCCTGTAGCTAGGTTTCCAACAACTTTAAAAAAAAAATCATAGATTCATAGAAAAAAGATCTCAATAATTTGTGATTATGTTCATCACCAAATTCAATGTTTCTTAGGTGACCCTTTATCATGCATGCTAGCTATTTCTAATATCTCTGAATTGTTTTTGGTGAAGTATAAATAGAGTAAAAAAAAATCTATTATAATATTTTTTTCTTACTTTCTTCCACTCGTTTTTTCTTTAATTTTTTCTTCTCAATAAGATACGTGCATTATTGTATTTTAGTTTTACCTATTTTTATTATTATTTTATTCTATTTACATATTTTTTCAATTAAAGTGAAAAAGTTGTAAAACTATGTATTGGGGTATATAATTTGAACAAAAACTCATAACTTAAATATTGAAACAACTCTCCATCTTCTAATTAGTAAGTTATAATTGTAGAGCATTCTTAAATTTTTAAGGTCATATTTAATTATTATAGACTCTATCTTGGTTTCGTTTATTAGAATAGTCACACATAATGCACATACATCTTACTCCATCTTTAATTATAATTTAAAATATATATATATATATATATATATATATATATATATTTTAATATGTATAAAAAACATATTTTTAAAAAAAATTATATAATTAAGGGTGAGTTATTATACATATACACCCTTATATTAACATTTAATGATTCACTTAGCTTACAAATAAATATTGTTATATTTTAACTATCATAGTCTTGTAACAATTAAATATGAATATTGATATTGACAATTATGGAACATCACTTAACTCTATATATATATATCATATTGTTGTTCAATAAAGTAATAACCATATTGTAACAAACACTGTTTTAAGTTAAAATATTGTGATTGATTCAAATTTAAGTACCTGCTATTCAATTAGAATATTCTTTTTGAATCAAGCTTCCAATTTGTGTTGACAACATCATAATAATGAATGAACAACCAAGATTTCATAACTTCCACAAGTCACACAATTACAACTATAAAATCGTGATATTTATAATGTTTTTCCATCACTGTTCCTTATAATAAACAATCATTGTGAATCTTACTTTTAGTTCATAATTACATTTTAGTATTTATTATTTTTGCTTTGACATTCTTTATCTTTTTCACCGCATGTGGTGATTTCATACAGAACAGTTTTTTGAGAATTATATTGTTTTTTTTTTTTAACTTTAAAAATTTCCAAGTATGTTATTGTCTAAATATAAATTATATTTAAAATTTAACAATGGCTATCATTTTTTTAATTATTGCTATTGTGAGTGTATCATTACTTTAAGTTCTAACAATCATGCTTTCAACAACAGCACTATATTACTGGTGAACAAGGAAAACGTGTAGTGTAGAAATAAGAGTAACAGTGGTTGTTTGCTTTAATTGAAAAATAATTATTTGTATGAAAAGTTTTATGGACCACATCCAATTTTTCATAAAGACTAACAACAAATTCAATAGGTGAATTTATTTTATTTGCCAATGCCATCAACATGCATGGAGAATCTTTCAAATTTGTATTACTTTTGCTTGAACACATAGAACCCAATTATCTTAATTGAGTATATAACATAATTAAGTATAATTTATATTTTTTAATAATTACCAATATTTATTAATATTTAGTAGACACATTTTATTACTGATTTTCTCCTTGAATAATCATAACATTATAAAAGTGAATGCAGATATTTATTTTGATAACTCTTATATTATTTTTTCTAATTTTCATATAGATTTTAGTAATTATTTTTTATTTTAATAATTTTTATAATATTTAATTTTTAATTAAATTATTTTTTTATCATCATAAAAGTGAATACTCATAAAGGCTTGTATTATCACTAGTTATAATAAAATAAATAATTAAAATAATAATAAAATTATTTATATTTTTATATTTTGTGAAATACATTTAATTTCTTGTTGTAAAGTATAATTTGTTTTATTAAGATTTTATAATGATTATTCTTTATTTTGATTTAAAATCTATTTTAATTCTAATTTATATTTCTAAAAATATTTTTTTGACATTAAATTATTTTACAAAAATCACAAATAGTAATATGTATCAAATAATAGAAAATTATTTTATAAGTAGGTACCTAACTTTTAACTTGAATGGGTAGTAAATACATAAATATCTTTTAGCATTTAATTACATTGCATTTCTAAATATATCAATTTACAATTTTTATATTTTATCATATCAATTTAATAACTTCTAAATGTTTCACTCATTTCTCTTTATTCTTTTATTTTTTTTCCTTAATCAAAACACAACACTTTCTACTCTTTCTCTTTTTACTCTCTTATTCTCAACTATCAATCCAAACAAAACACAAATAGATACAACTTGCAGACAAATGGCTACATTTTCATTCATGGTAAAAGATTCAATTTATTATTAGAGAGAAAACCAGAGGAAGGAATGGAGGTGGTGAATATTTAGGAGTTTAATTTCATTTAAATTACAATTTGTTAGATTACATGGATATAAATTTGGGCCAACAATTTTGCTCATTTACCTCGAAGCCCACTAACAGACTAATACGCCATTCTAGCAAATTTTTAAATTGTTCCAATTTAAAAATATATTGACTGATATTGGGCTAGTGTGATTTGACTAGATCATTCATGTTAGAAACTTGCAGATAATGGTATTTTATTTTTGGTTAATCTGTATTTTTAGTCCTGATCTTCCGGTATATCTGATTCTGACTCCAAGTGAAATAAACTTCTCTTAAAAGTTCATAAAACTATGATTTTAATCCATCAAAATCTTCTGTTTTAAAGACTAAGCAATTTAAAGTGTTATTTTAGTTTCTCAAATTTAGTGTTCCACGCAAAGAACAGTTCCCAGACTTAACCATTATCAAATATCTTTCCAACTACATAGTTAGGGATTAATAGACCGTGAAAAAGATACTAAAATCCCAAACTCAAAAGGAAATCATTATACTGCAAGCAATCATGAGTATAATTTCAATGCTAAATATCCATAGATGTACATCTACTGTATATAATAAATATAAATATCCGAATACTAAATTGGATTTTAGTAAATAAGGGAAAAATGCTCTCGGGCATAATATGCTACTGTAATGGTTCTCTTTTCCAACACACGAATAACTAGTTTATAGCCAAAGTATTTGCTGACATGTATGGAGAGATACATCCCTGAACCTGAAAAGAAGTCATTTTTTACATAAGAACAAACATACATTACTTAATCATCACATTCGACAAAGAAAACCAGTCTAACTTGCAAATAAACACAAGCAACTAGCACTCCCAAAAGTTACCAAACCTTGGATCCATGTACAGAGTCAAACAAACTCCATTTGAACTTTTCAGACATCTAAACAGCCATATAAAAAAGAAGAAACTGCAGTCCATTTTAATATGAAGGTATATCACCAAGAAGTGAAAAACTTGGCAACACAGAAAATCCTAAACAACCAAACACAGCACACAACAAAGAGAAGCAAGCAATTTTGGACTGGGAATTACTGCTCCCAAACCTGCAATATTCATTTTGGCAGGCCCAAATCACAAGAAACATGGGTCATCTTTTACGACACTCATAGTCACACCTTATTAGTTTATCTAAAAACACGAATCTAAGATGGCTCCACCTTGTTGCATTCATCCTAGGAATGTTTAACTGAACACATTCTAGCAACTAGTAAAAAAGGGCTCAGACAAGAGATAGGAAGCTGATTGAATAAACTTCAACATATTATCTTTCATTTCTATAAGATTGTGTTAAGATGAAAGCAAAAGAATGTAAAACAACATCTTGCCTGCAACAAAGAAGAGGGAATTTGGATATAACCCTGTAGCAAGAGGTTGACTTTTTCCAAGGAACTATGTGGCACAGGAGTAATGACATAGAGCACACCTTTTACTGTGTCAATGCCCCTCACAATCCCTGAAACATAAGAAATCAAGATGTTAAAAAATGAATATGCTTAGAATTATCAAAATGCATAACAGCTACTCAACTAGAACAATAGCTTTTTGATTTGTGATCATCATACTCTTGTTTTATTCTTTCTCTTCAACATCGGTGGAAGCATGACAGCCTAAATAGGTAGAGATCTCTTAAGATACACTACACTAGAGAGGTCATTGCAAAGGTAAGAGACACTGGTAAACTTCTTACAACTAATAGAAAGACGTACAAGATAAGCTAACTCACGAATGCACATTAGCTCATAGTATTTTTGTCTTACAAAATTTGAAAGTAGTTGAGTTCAATAATACAATTTCTTTTAAAAAGCATTATAGTTTCCATTTTGTTTATAAGGCATTTGATGTTTTCAAGACTTGAAAAACATAGAATGGGTATTTTCAGGTAGTTTGCAATACTATTGCAACCTCAATAACTTTTAAATCTAAAATTTCAATTTTGCAGAAGTATTTCAGTAAAAATGATCCTCGGTTTCAGAACAGAACATAATGAAACATTTCAAATTCAGAAGTTAATCAAATGACCTACCAAGGCCGAAACACCAAGGTAAATTTTCAGGTCCTTCAGAATCAACAGCTAAGCCAACGATACTAGCATTCAAACTGAAGAATATTTCAGAGCTTGGGACCTGCAAAGATGCCGGGAGATCATTAAAAAAAATTTATGCTTACCTTTATATAAATAAAATAGATATATGAAATATTGCTGAAATTCCTAACAAGAAAACAGCATATTTATATCAATAAGATTTGAAAATCAAGTTAGATTAGAAATAAATAAAAAATAAAAAAAATTGACCAAATGGATAAAAACCAAACTCATGAAGGGAAACTCAGTCAAAAGACTCAACTATTGTGGTGCCTGTGAAGGGTTAGACGTATGCAACTTTAACTTCTAAATTATCAAGTAACAAGGTAGCAACCATACTGAGGTGTGGTGCGACTCATAATCAGAACAAGTAGCAAGTACATTTAAGCCAACCTTACAATGAAGATGCCGAATTTTTATGCTTCCAATGGGAACTTCATAAGGACAGTGCGAGGCCAAGGCATGTGCAAGTTCCTTGATCGTAGAAATATTTGAATCACTAGAAAAGCACTGTCTGAAATAAGCCATTATTCGTAAATCACGTAGGGGACGTGGATCCTTCTGAAAAAGTACCCTGGGGAAACAAAAAAGGATATATGTTACCTGAAGCATAAAGACGGTCATAAAAGGGCCAAACGAGAAGCTGCAATTTATAACAACTATCTATCAGATTTGAACTTACGATCTATTTAACGAATCCTGACGAGCTGAATTTATCTCAATTAGGTTAATTGTTCCATCATATTCTTCATCTAACCAGAATTCTCCAGCAGGAAGATTCTTATTTTCGCTGGATATGCTTATCTTAACTACATGTGTCGGAGAAATATATTTCAACATGTCCACTAATACATCATAACCAACACCTGAAATGCCAGATTAAAGAAACCATGGAATAAAGTACCATAGTAGATGATATATATCATTACAATTCTAGAAAAGAAATAGTTTCGAAAGCAAATGCAGGATTAAAAAGAATCAGAGTAACAGCTGAAAAAAGCGAGCTTACCTTTCACCCAGCCAGGAGTATTCACAATAAGAGGCAACTTGACATTACAGCGATTTTCTCCTGTCTCAGAGATGCAATACTCCTTTCGGTAATAATCATAAATGGCAAATACATAACTTAAGTATGTTGATGGATCTCTTTTAGAAGAAACGTCACCAAAGAAAAGACACCTGTTGCATAAAAAACGACAGATAGCCAAGCAAGTCCATCACATTTTAATAATGTAATACATGATTTGGCTGACACATACAGGGTTGAACACAAAGATTCAAGGCACAAAATATGTCATCCAACTCTGTCTACAAAAAATTTCACAGCAATCAGAAAAGAACCCTATCCCAACGACTCCATTCCCCAGAAAGAGAGACACAGAATAATGCACGGGACTCCAGACTTCTACAGCATCTTGAGAAAAAGGAACAACCATGTACAGAACAAAATCATATGAAAAATGTCAATGTCTAGTATTATTTCTATTTTTGTATAACAGTGATCTGATGTCAAGATGGGTTCTACTTAATCCAGAAGTATGAAATACACATTGGTAGCAATCATCTTGACCTAACTGACAATTGGAGAATAAAACATGCCAAAAATCCACATGACTACTGAATAGATGTTAAATGCTGTCACAAATTAGCAGCCTTGTCAAATGTTACAAAGATTCAAAGCAAGATAACAAAAATTAAACAAACATAGTTTCAGCTCCCAAATTATTGAGATGAGATAGCACCATACCTCTCTGGTGTTTTCAGGCATGGAACTGTCAAATCTAAAATAATTGAAAAAATGAATAATTTTGAAATAAATTATAAACACTTTTTTTGCAAAAATTAAGACAGGGATTCACAAACCAACCTGGGGTTACTTTATGAACAACGGTTAGTGACACAAAAGCAGGAGGAGTAAACTCAGGTTGGCCAACATCAGTATCAAGATAAGCTACTTTGGTGTATTTTTGCAAGAGGATATTTAAGAGATAGCGGGAAAAGGTTGTCTTCCCACAATTTTTGGCACCACATATAAAAACAATAGGAGTTGAACTGTAAGCAATGGACTCTGCAGCCTCTGACCATTGTTCCGGAATATATATCTCCTGTGAAGGAGAAGAATCCATCTCTTTCTCTCTGTAAAATTGCAAGACAGCTTTTATTGATTAGGCCATTTCTTTTTTGCCCGTGACTCATGCAAATTTCCAAATGGTGCAATCTCAAAATTAGTTTAAAACCGAGATTTCTTCTCAAACAAAATTTTAAAGCATTTTTTCCTCCAAAATTAGTTTTAAAAGAAATACAAGTGAAATATGGCATGCATTAATTTTTTTGATAAAATTCAATCTTAAAAGTGGTTTTAATATATCGCATAACAGCATAATTTCATTACCTGGAGAGTGATATTCAATTTCACAAAATAGAAACTTTAATTATTTACCACATCATAGAAAAACATAACTAAAACACCATCGGGACAAATGTTCTATACAAAAAAAGAATAAACACATTAAAAAAAAACTTTCACAGCTTCAAATTTTCAGAAAACTAAAATTTGTACTGTACTAAACACTTCCTATAAGTAAAAAGGAAATAAACAAATGTTAGAATAAAAAATCTTCGTCTCTCTCACTCACAGCCTCTTCCTCACAGAACCACTCACCACTCGCAGGAACACAAGATGAACGTGTAAACTATTTTTTCTCATTCTTCGTTGATTTGAAAACAGAAGGCCTATATAAAACCCCAACAACCACATGTTCAGTTTATTAACCTAACAGATTTCTCAAACTACTGAAACCCTAACTCTTACTAAAGATTTATTACAAAAAAAATTGATAGATTTTGAAACTAAATAGGAAGAAAATGCGAACGAAATCAACAATAATGTGAAAGAGAGAACCTGCGAATTTTCGATTGGTGACGCAGAACGGATTTTGAATCCGACGGTGGGATTTTGATTCTGATGAGGAATGGGAGGAGAATAATGAAAGGGGTTTTAGATTAGGGTTTTTTATTCCAAAGAAGAAAAGAGACTTCTACAAAACCCAATATATTGATATTTTCCCTATAAATTTTATATTAATAAGTAAAATAAATGTTTTATATAAGTTATATTTTTTAATCTTTTATCTTTTAAAAGGGAGTGTATTTTAATTGTTATTTTTAATTTAAAATATTCGACAGAAATTAATAAATTTTTAGTTCCGAAAATGAATTGAAGTTCCTTTTCCCGCGAATTTTCCCTCTCATTCATGGCGCCCAAACTCTCACCAAATATATTTCTTCTTCTCTTCTCTTTCCTTCACTCCCAAAACCAAATCCCTAATCCCTTTCTTCTTCTTCTTCTTCTTCTTCTTCTTCTCTCAATGGCAATGGATACTCGAAGCTCTCACTCTCACTCTCTCTTCACTCACATAGCTTCCAGAGAACTCTTCCGAGGTTTTTCTCTCTCGAGCTCAATTTTCACTTGAAAACTCTCACGTCGTTTTCTCACTCTCTTTCTGTGTTCGCAGTTCGAAAACGACCGCGTATGGACGGATTCGTCTCCGCCTTCAGCGAAATCGGATCCATCGACGTACATCACAACGCCGAGGACACCGTTCCTCTCTCGCTCTCCTTCTGCAAGGTACTCACACTAATAAACCTTCCGCTTTCACTATATATATATATGTAGCTTCTTTCAGTGTTTTGGAAAACTGTTTGCAACCGCGATTTTTGCCACGCCGTCACGGTTGTCACCAGCTGCATTGGTCTGTGATTTGTTACTACGTTGAATGCAGTATCGAGTTTTTGACGTCATTGCGATTGTAATTGTGACTGCTCCAATTGCATTAGGTCGAATCTTATTGCGGTTTTGACTGTGCTATCAGTGTTTTTGAATTGGCATTTGAAGCTTTAGATTCATCTTTTGGATGTGAAAAAAATGGAAGATGTTCGAAGTAGCTTCTTTGAATGTGGAGAGTGGATTCATGTTTGACTTGAACCGACACGAAATCGAATATGTGGTTAAGGAATCGTGGCGATATTATTTGTAATTATACGCTGTTTATTAGGAATTTGATTGCAGAGTTTAGGTTTTTAAAGTCAACATGATTGCAATTGTTGCTGCATTTTCGCCCGCAGTTTGTTAGGACTGACTGCTGTGTTAGGGTTTTTGGAGTCATTTCAAGCTTAATCGTGGCTGCATTGACCTCATATGTCTGCAATTTATTAGGATTTTGAGCGCAGTGTTGAGGTTTTTGAAGTCACTGTGATTGGGATTGCAGTTGCATTGGCTGTATTTGTTTGCAATATTCTACAATATCAAACGTTGTGATGAAACTGTAGTTATAAACTGGGCTCCTTATTTATCTTTTCTCGCAGACTGCAAAATTTGCACACATTCTTGCTGTGTCTGATGAAGACGGTTATGTTAGCTTGTTTGATACTCGTCGCAAGTTCCCTGTTACGTCAAACTTTGAAGAAAACCCAGGTCTTTTTTCTTATTTCCTCTTTATTGTTTTGAGTTCTATGATGACATAAATATAGAAGCAGCAGAGTTTTGTGGTCGGTTGTGTGAAAATTTTCCCTATTTTAATCTCAGAACAAGAGAAGATCTGCAGTTGGGTTTCGCATCAGAATGCTGTTTTTGATATTTGTTGGATTAAGGTACATGCAATTCATATATCTTTTAATCCATTTAATTAATTATTAATTTGAGCTGTTTGTTACTAGTTTTGTGCATTACTTGATATGGTTTGTAATTGTTTGCAGGAGGATATGCAGATTCTCACGGCATCCGGCGATCAAACAGTAAGTCACTCACTCTGTTGCATGCACAGAGCAACGGTTGATTATTGCACAGGACTTCATAACAGAACTTGTTGATTAAATTGAGATCAAATTAAGTCTATATAGATTTAATGTTACTGGGTTAGAATTGCATAAATTTTTGTGATCATTGTGTAAATGGATATAGTATTTAATAAGCAGTTTTTCTTCAAGACGGTTGTGTTGAATGTTCTTATTGTATGTTCACAGATAAAATTATGGGATGTTCAAAAACAGAAGTGTCTTGGAGTGTTGACTGGGCACACGGGAAGTGTGAAATCTTTGTGTTCCCATCCAACTAATGCGGGTGATGTTTCGTTTTACCCGCATCTCTGCGTTTATGCATAAACTATGGATTTTTTTTATAACTGCATAGTGATTTAATAGCTATTAATATTCACTTTATATTAAAATTTTCAGATATTATGGTCTCTGGTTCTAGAGATGGATCCTTTCGTATTTGGGACTTAAGATGCAACTCCACTTCTAAGAGTAAGCGTGGAGAAGTTAGCATATGGTAAGTGAATTTTTTTTAATTTGAAAAACTAATGAAATTATAGGTTTCTTGATAGTTTAATTCTTGGTATATTGACAATTATATTTTTATTCAAAAATTCATTCATTATCATATATGATTACTAGTTCAATGGGTGCTGTCAACGGAGCACATGTTTCATCTCAAGCACGACGAACTAGGAGGGGAAAGGTTAGTTTTTGATGGATTTAGGTTTCATTGTATTCTGCAAGCTAAAATTTTCTAACAATACCTGATTATTAGGCTGCTTCCATGAGCATTACATCTGTTCTTTGTCTCAAGGACCAAATTTCCTTAGCAACTGCTGGCGCGGTGGATAGGTTAGTTGGAAAAATTACTTATCTAAGTGAACATTTAATTTTCCAATGTTTTTACCCGAATCGATTAGTTTGACCAACTAATTGGTTTATTTCAGCGTGTTGAAGTTTTGGGATACCAGAAATTTGAAAAGTAGTGTCGCTCAGACGTGTCCAAGTCCTCAGTCAACTGAAAAGGTTGGTTGGAACTTTGCTCTAAAGGGATAATATATTTTTTATACTATCATTAAGTTTCCAATTAATGGTGTTGGATAAATTGGATCATGATTCTTAAGTGTAGTAAAAGGTTATAGTCTCAATTTAGAATAATCACTATAGCACCCGTAAAGTTAAATGTAACTGCGGTTGGAAATGTCAGGTGTATTATGCCTTTCATGTCATTAGAATTTTTTATATATTGAAAAGCGTAAATGATATTGTGTAGAGTCTCTTGACAGTGTTCTTCATTGTCATTTCAGCAAAGTTTACACGGAATATCTAGCTTGTCCCAAGACGAAAGTGGACTTTTTCTTTCGGCCTCCTGCAGGGATAACCGGTATCATCCTATGATAGTGTGTATGTTTTTTATTCTCTAAGTTAAGAATATTCAGCTAAATATAAAATCTACCGTTTCTTTCTTTTTGCAGAATTTATTTGTATAACACTCTTCAACTTGAAAAAGGGCCTTTAAAATCTTTTTCTGGGTGCCTAATTGAATCATTTTTTGTAAAGGTGAGAATTGCACCTGTATTCCAAATCTTCTACATTCAGTTTCTGTCCTGATTCCTGACTTTGTCTGATTTGTGCAATTTCAGTCCGCAATTAGCCCTGATGCCTCGAACATAGTCAGTGGTTCTAGTGATGGAAATGCCTATGTTTGGAAGGTTTCATTCTTACTTATAAATTACAATGAGATATTAAGTTTGATGGATATGTTGCAGTTGGGATTAATTTCACTGAATTTTTAAAATTCAGGTTGACAAGCCTCTGGAAGATCCTACTATTTTGAAAACTCAAGATGGTGAAGTTACAGCAGTTAACTGGTAATTTGGAAACCTGGTGTGGTTATAGTTCTCTTTAACTTTCGTTTCTAACACTATTTATTTGACAGGTGTAGCTCTGAAATTGGCAAATTTGCAACTTGTTCTGATGACTTTACAGTAAGCGAAACCCACTGTTTTCTTATTCATTTAACTTGAAATTTATTGACTTTATAAACCAGATATTGCATTTTATCTGCAATGTCTTTCAGTTTAGGTGTGTCTATTAACCGATTTGTTTAAGAGGGTCTCAAAGCGTTTCTTTCAGCATTCTAATTTCTCTCAATATGTTATTTTCAGGTTCAAATATGGAATAAAAACAGTTATGTCTCTAGAACTCAATGTGCATCTGCCGTTCGAAGAAGAGTAATGGCGATTCCTAGTACAGAGTGCAAAATGCTTTTAAATAATGGGAAAAGGTACTCTAAAACAGATGAAGATGCTTTTTCACCCGATCATAAACAACACCCAATTTCCTCACCCACTCCAATCACACCACCTAAAATGAACATATCTGAAGGCCACAGGAACCAACTTTCCTCAGGTGTTGATCCAAATGTGGCTTCTCAAAAAACCCCTGAATCTGCTTTGAAGAGCCCCGCATCTGTATTGAACCCTCCATCCTCCCTAAAAAGAACTATCCGGGACTACTTTTCAGCATCTCCAAGAACCTTGTAGGCTTGTTAAACTACGGAATTCTTTGATCAAGTAACAAGTTTCTGCACATATTGTTTGTACGGGTGGCTTGAATCTCTTCAGCCATGATTTTTGGTAAGCTTCATTTTCTGAGGTTTTATACATCTCGTTATTTTCAGATGTAGACATGATCTAAGGAATTTGTTATTGTATTCATAGGTTTGAAATGTAAAGTACGTCAAAGGATTCTTTATAGCAATAATATTTGTTTTATACCCCAAATTCAGACCAGGCAGGGGAGGGAGGCCAAAAGGCTGAAAACATAAAAAGCTGCACAAATGACTGCTTCCGCTTGTTTGCTTAGACAACGGGTGTGTTTGTTTTTAGATTTGCATGTGAAACCTGACTATCAGGTTTTACCCAATACAAGTACGCCAAAATGTGATGCTGACTCAGATACCCACTTTAATGTGAATTAGAGAACAAATTCAATGGAAAGCATGGCTAGAAATAAGGTGTCTAAAATTGGTTTTGACCCGGCGCTCTTTGCGCAGTTAATGAGACTATTGACTGAATGCCACAACTCAGATGCAGTCACATCTTTTTCACACAAAAAAAGCACTGTTTTGTAATCCTAGTTTTGATATTTAACAGCCATAGTTTTATTTTTTTTATTAAAAAGTATGGCAGATTCAATAATATTATCCAGGAATGAAGATATTAGGATTTGTTTGGTATGAGAAGGCATTTATTTATTTAAAAAATATTTTGAAATGTAATAAATGTTTAAAATTAAATTAGAATAAAATGCTATAATGCTTAATTATTTAATTTGCCAATTATTTTTATAATTTTTTAATTGGATAATTTTACCATTTAATAAAAAAAATAATGGTTATTATTCTTACCTAAAAGTGGATTTAAAGTAAGTTTTATCTTTGATAATAATTGTTGAGTTTTGTTACGAAATATTTTTATCTTAACAATGATGGTTGGGTTTTATTGATGAAATATCTTTATTAATAAATATAATAAATTATAGTCTGATAAAAAGTGAGATAAAAAAAAGTAATAAGTGTTACTTAAAATTTGGGCTTTGTTGCTTGCACACACTAATGAGGGCAAGTTCTTGGTCAAGTTACTATGAAAAGTGAAGAGCATTTATTATCGTCATGTATTGTTTAAAAATTTAAGGAAATTTTTCGACAATAAAAGAAAGTTAAGAAGAGTATTTTATTTTACATTGAATTTGACCTTTATAAAGAAAAAGTTAAAAAAGAATAAGATCACCCCTTATTTTATTTTAAGGATTTTATATAGCACATGTTAATCTAATATGGAGGAAAATTAAATACTTTACCGTCGATGTAAAAATAGTGTGTTCAAAAATCTGTGATTCATTGATTTATTGTAACATCCTTAAAAAAAATAAGATACTAGAATCAAAATTACCTTATTTTATAAAGACTAAAAGTAATGATTTAAAAAATTTATAAAAATAAAAAACAGTTTTTTAATAAAAACCAAAATAAAAAAAAAGTGCTTGTTTTACAGTCAAATAATAATTAACATATTAGACATTAAAACATCACATAACTAAGAGTAAAACTTTCTTCTAAAACTACTTATAAAAAGGTGCAAAGGAAGTTCTAGAGTAGCTGAAACAAGATCACATTAAAATTAAATGAATTCATCATATCACTATCAACAATTTTTCAGAACATAGATACAAGACAAATTCGTATATTTTACACGTGGGAGACCAGATTCTATGAAATGTGAAGTGTGTTGAATTCTTAATATAACATTACTGATTAATGTATAGCTCTTGTTTCACAATGGAATAGCATCCAATAAGGCTTGTTGGTTCCACTATGAATTGTTCATGAAATGTGCCCATTCTTTTGGTAGCAATATCAATTCCAAGATCCTTGAAGTTTGGCAACCCCTCAACTTGAATGCCATCTCCACATATCAGGAACTGATTTCCAATCATAAAGGATCCTGAAACTCTGATTGCAACTCCATCTTCACCATGAGCACGGCATTGAAGCTTCTCAACAACATGCACCAACTTTTCAGGAGGCCACTCACCAACCAGTGTAGCTCTAATACTTGATAGAGATGTAAAGATGTTATTTGGGCCACAGTGTTCTTTTCCAGAGAAACTACATAATGTAGAAGGGTAATGTTGTTGTTAGTGATTGAGGTCTTGAGAAAACCATTGAATCAAGTTAACAAAATGTCATAATCCATTTTTAATATTCTACAATCATTAACCATAATCTACTTAATTTGAACATGCCCTTTATACAATGGTGATCCCTATGGGCCAAGGAGTGTATTTTAGGCCCAAATAAAGGAGGTGCGAAAAGTAATCTATTAATATGCATCTATTAGAAAAGGCCCAATTCAGGAGCCCAATTTAACTATCAATACTACCGCCTATGTAAATTGACACTCTTAATAAACATTCAATTATGTCGTTTTTTGGTTAATTTGTTGAAGATTTAATACCAAGATTATTAAAAATAACAGAATTCCATTTCAACTCACTACTTGAATGCTTAATCAGAAAAGCATAAAAATGTGATACTAGGAAACAAAAAGATCATCTTTTAATTGGGCTAGTCAAGAACGATGATAAAAACCTCAGCGACTAGAACAAATGGAAATTCCAGACATCAATTTTACTCAACTATGTTCCATTTCTTAGGCATAACATAGGTAAGTTAATACAAATTGCTACACTTACAGCAGAAAGTTGCTTTCATGCAAATTGTTTATATTGTATTTTTCTTAATCATAGTATAAGAAGAGTAAAGTGTTACAAATTCCATCTTCATGATGCAGAAATAAAAACATACCTGAAAATCGAGGTTTCGTTATATAAGTTCCTTGTATGTTGCCACAGATCATCAGGTCCATCAAATAGCAAGTAATAATGTATTGTCAACATCTGTAGAGGAAAAATGCAAAGTCAAAAGAAATATTTTGACATTAAGTATCAATTGCAGCCTATCTAAATCTCTAAAATATTGACATAAACAGTGAACACAGCAAGAACATTATCCATGCATAACAAGGAAATGAAATTCTAATTTTCTTTAAGGTTAATTCAAACGATGCTTGGGGGAAAAAGAGCTTGTAATTTCATTTAGAAAGTTTGCAAGAAGGCCTGAAATGAGCATTACAAACTTTATCTCATATTATCATTAAGCAACCAGTGAAAAGTAAAACTTCTTCACACTGAATAATGGCCACTAATTGTTTCATGTTTTTTAGTCACACAACTATGGAATAAAATAAGCATGCCAGTTTAAATAATACAGAGATGAAATTTGGCAGCTACTTACATCAGCCAAGTCCTTCATTCTTTGTGTAGGATCGAAAACGCTTCGAACAAATCCGGCTAAATCTACCTTGTCATTCTCATACTTTGTGATAAAGGGGTGCAAAAGTAGCTGCACTAGGACAACAAAGAATCATCAACTTCAGGATATATCCAATAAAGCGTCTAAATATAAGATTGACTTGGTAAGCTGTATCACATTCTAGAGAAAACAATCTATTATCCACCAGGAAAATATGCAAATTCAGAAAGATAGTAAAGTATAATGCATGATCACCAAAAGTTTATGTTTTGGGTAAAGTGAAACAAAACATTCAGCTTCGACAGCCACAAAATTGCATAGCATAGATGCTAGAAAGTATGGTTTATCACATTAAGGTTTTTCTCATTTATCTCACCTGCTCTGCTGTTGGCCTAGCGTCTGGATCCTTTTGTAGGCAAGCATCAACAAAGGAGCAGAATTCTGGTGAAAACTTGTTTTTTGATGGTGATGGTGATGGATCATCAAGGATCTGTCACAAAATTAAGTATCATTAATTGCAAAGAGAAGTACATGAGTGAAATCACATTAGTTACTCAAACGGAATAGCCATACAGCACATGTATTACGTTGTATGCCTTACAACACTTGATATGAATCATCACAATTATCTGAAATTTATAGTTACGTTGTATGCCTTACAACACTTGATATGAATCATCACAATTATCTAGAATTTATAGTACTATTACAGTTAGGCTTAAAGTTCACTTCTTAAAATGATATTAAAATCATTTCAGAATTTATTCTAACAAGGTTGTTGAGCCTATCGGGTTATCCTTAATTTATAGTCCTATGCACAAGTTAGAAAGTCTCAGCGTGAGGGGGGAAGAGGGGTTGAAGATCGCATATCGACTAGAGATAAGGCCTTTTATAAGTAGATGCAAACCTCACCTTACAAGTCAGTTTTATAAGGTTGAGTTAAGCTTAAAGTACATTTCTTAATTATTACAAAGCTAAATTATATATACTTTGTTTCCTTTTGTGTGATTAATGTTATTATCTCAGGTGACAAGTGATGAGAAAAAGGCATGTAAATAAAATGGCCAAGAGGATATTCTTCTCATACAAACATTTACATTCAATTAGACAAAAGGAAACAGAAAACATCAGAATGCATTGCACACACACCTGCAACATAAGATTCACAGGACCTTCATTAGCTGTATATGGGAATTCTCCAGTCCCACATTCTAGAAGAGCAAGACCAAGGCTCCAGATATCCGCAGGATAAGAATAGCTTTCATTTCGAATCCTCTCAGGAGACATGTATGTAACAGTTCCAACAAATGTAGCACACTGCAAAGGAGCAAATTTGTTTTTTTTATGAACAAGAACTTCACAACATGGTTGTAATAACACGACCAAACAAACAAATTATTCACATTTGCAAACAATTCTATGGAAGCAACACATGACAACATACGAGACAGAGAATATACTGACCATTGCCACTGAATTCTCTAAGCCAGCACTAATACCAAAATCAGTAATTTTTGGCTCTCCCTTCAAATTCACCAATAGATTGGCAGGCTTTATGTCTCTGTGAACTAGATGTCTGACTCCATGCAGATAGCTTAGACCCTTCCAAAAGATAAAAGATCAAGAGTTACATATCTTAGTCTTTTTTCTGAAAGCAAAAACTGAAAAGGAAAAATACAATATTATTTTCCTACGTGTAGGAGCTTCTGAAACATGAATGATAGAATAGGTTCAGGTATCCTTCTATGCATTCGCAAGATATCTGCAAGTGATCCTCCATCCATATACTCCAAAGCTATGCTTATCTGTCCAGAATCTGGGGTGTAAAATGCTCCATGAAATTCCACAAGACCCTCATAACAAGGTGCTTCACATAATGTCCTTATCTCAGTGAGGAGTTGCTGCCTTTTCTCCTGATTGGCACAAACAATTACAAACATCAAGCAAACAGGTGATAACAACAAACATTGTCATAACAAAGTGTCACTGTTTCCAATGAGATTCAAATTAAATTAGTAACCACAAGTAACCCACATGAGTTTTATAATGAAAAACCACAAGAATCAAGTGCAGGAATAATGCTTCCTACCTTCTCAAAGATATTGATCTTCTTCAGAGCCAGAATCCTATGTGTTGGTATATGCATGGCTCTCTGCACAACACTACTGGCACCACTACCAATTGCTCCAAAAATTCTCATTTCTTGGGAAGCACATTTGTACGTTTTCTCACTGTGATCAGTTTCATCCAAAGACCACGATGATGTGCACTTCTGCAACCCAAGCTCGTTGATATTGTACACCCCATATGATCTACTCAACAAGTTCACAGTTCCACCATCCGAAAACTTCTCAATTGAACCAATCAACCAAAACCCAAAAACACAATAACAAAAAAGAATCAAAATTTGACAAAATCATTGATACCCATTTCAATAAAATTAAGAACAAACACTGGACAGTAGTGAGGGGAGAGGATTACTGTGTAAGAATCACAGGGGTCCAAGGTTGAACTTGACGAGAAACCCTTCTCGGCATCGAATAAAGGTGCAAGCTTTTTCCTCAATTCTTCCAACCCAGACATTGTTCTGAGAATTCACATGAAAAAAATTGAATGCGACCCTTTTGTTGCTCTAATCTGAGGCAAAAAAACAAAAAGGGGTTTCAGTTCCAACGTGCGATTTAAGGTTTTTCCGTGGGTTGTTGGGGTGGGAAGGAACACAACTTCTTCGTGAGATTCAAGGTAACAAGCGGTGTCACGGTACTCGAATTCGTGGATTTGTGTTTAACACACGAAAGATCAAATGTTGCATATACAAAAGTGAATATTTTTTTCCCTCGCAGGTTCTTTATTGGTGTATTTATACTATTCTGTTTCTTTATCTTGTGAAAGATTTAATATTTACAAAAATTGATTAATCTTTAGTTAATCAAAATTTAGATAGGTCCTGTTATATTTTTCCATTTTTAAAGAATAACAGTCTTAATTTTTTTCTTCAATTTAATTTTGAAAAAACTGAATAATTTTGAAAAAAAAAATATTATTTTAAAATTTCATGTTTAAAAAATAAAATCTAAATTTGTGAAAAAAGATATTTAAAAAAAAAAAATCTAATGCATCAAAAACAGATTCACTTCAGGTTTCTGAAATTAAAAACACTACTAAACTTTAATTATATGTACAATTTGTGATTATTATACTTAGAGTTTAATTAATGTAAAAGTTTTAAACGTCGAACTAATAAAATTTTCTTATGGATTTTAGATAATTATTATAAAAGTTAATATATTTATCATACATACAATTGTGAATTATATATATATATATATATATATATATATATATATATATATATATATATATATAT